>CEUZ01122707.1_pt1 | contig 17908 bp, 20 predicted proteins | sample 361511 | NCBI WGS metagenome assembly CEUZ01 (sample SAMEA2622822, study PRJEB7988) | marine metagenome | biome: marine biome (ENVO:00000447); feature: surface water layer (ENVO:00002042); material: "saline water (ENVO:00002010), including plankton (ENVO:xxxxxxxx)" | depth 5 m
GGAGTACAAAAACCACATTGTAATCCGTGATGTTTTTTAAATGATTCCTGCATTTGATGCATTTTTCCATTTTTTGATACACCTTCTATAGTTGTTACTTCTCCACCTTCACAGTCTGCAACTAATGTCGTGCAACTTTTTACAGAGTTTCCATTTAAATGAATTGTGCAAGCTCCACATTGAGAAGTATCACATCCAACATGAGTACCTGTTAAAGAAAGTCCTTCTCTTAAAAAATCTGATAGTAGTGTATGATCCGGTACGTCTCTAGAAATTTTCTTTCCATTTACCTTAAAACTGATTACTGACATTATTATCCTCCCCCAAAAATAATACTGAGTAATTATAATTGAATTATTTAAACCCAATAAAAGGAATACTTCAACCTGAATTTAACGTGAAACAAAATAAATAATTACAACTAGAAGTAGAAAGAAAACAATACCTAGTGAGTAAATATACTTGTTTAGGAAGTTAGATTTTATTTCTCTTACTCTTTCTTCTTCTACTATTTTTCCAGTTTCTTTACTTTCTACTTTTATAGGGGCAACCAAATCAGCAAAACGACCAAAGAAGTAATTGGACATTTTTTTTGCAACTCCATCGATTAACCTAGAGCCCAGTTGTGCAATTTTTCCACCTACTGTTACATTTACCTCGTACTTTAAAATTGTGAATTCATCTTCCTTTAAAAGACTAACGTTAGCAGTACCGTTGGCAAATCCCACAGAAGATTGTCCTTCTCCTGAAAGAGTGTAACTTTCATTTATTTTAATGTTTGATAAAGTTACTTGACCAGAAAAAGTAGCATTCATAGGTCCAATTTGATTGGTGGCTGTTACGTTAAAAACTTTATCATTTTCTTTTTCAAAAATTTCACAACCTGGTATGCATTTTTTAAGAACATTAGGATCGTTCAGAGCTTCCCAAACAATTTCCTTTTTTACATTTAGTTTGTAAGAACCTTCTAATTTCATAATTTTAGAGAAATAGTATATAATAAATTTTGATATGGATGACAGTACTAAAATAGAATTACAATCATCAGTTTTTGAAAGATTAATACATCATTTGAGAGATAGAAAAGACGTACAAAATCTTGATTTAATGAATTTAGCCGGTTTTTGTAGAAATTGCTTATCTAAATGGTATCGCGAAGAGGCAAAGAAAAAAGGTATTGAAATTTCGGATCCTGAAGCTCGAAAACACGTTTATGGCATGTCTTATGAGGAATGGAAGAAGAAATATCAAAAATAGTTAGAATTTATTTACTTAACTGTTTAGGCTAATTTCTTTTTTATGAAATTCATAATATTTTGAATTTTTCGTGTTCTTTATTATAGGCAAAAATAATCCTAATATGTATAAGATGATTATTATTAAAGATATAATGATCATTGCTTTTACTGAGTTTATTTTCATTAAAATTTAAAATTATTTTTTTAAAGCTGGGAAAACTGGATTTACTTTTAAAAATAATCTTTGATATTCTTGTTTAATACATCGGTTTGATACGTAAATTATATCTTTAGAACTAACTATTGATTCCGCTTCCTCATTTTTAATTCCATATTGTAACCAAAATACTTTGGCATTAATTTTAACAGTTTCTTCAGCAATAGGGGGAGTTTCTTTTGATGGTCTAAATACATTTACAATGTCCACAGGTATTTTGATATCATTCAATTTTTCAACTGCTATTTCTCCATTTATTTGTTTTCCTGCAACTGAAGGATTTACAGGTATAACTTTGTAACCGAATTCTTGAAGGTATTTCATAACGATAATAGAAGGTTTTCTTTTAATTATTTTTGGATCTTGATCTTTCTTAATTGAACTAACTCCAACCATTGCAATTGTTTTTGATGAGCTAAGAATTTTTTGGATTAAAGAGTCACTATTTGAATTTAAGGAAGAGTTTGTCATTATTTGTTTTTCCAGTTAGGCGTTCTTTTTTCAATAAAAGCTGAAATACCTTCTTTTGCATCTAATGCCAACATATTTTCGCTCATTACCTCGCTCGTATATTTATAAGCTTCTTCCAAAGGCATTTCTAATTGTTTATAAAAAGCTCTCTTACCTATTTTAATTACCTTGTTAGATTTAGAGGCAATTTTTTCTGCTAAGGATAAAACTTCATTTTCTAGTTTAGAACTTTTAAAATAATCATTTATGAGACCAATTTTTTTTGCATATTCAGCGTTGATTGGTTCGCCAGTTAAAAGCATTCTCATTGTTTTTTTTCTGCCAACATTTCTACTTACCGCGACCATAGGAGTGCTACAAAAAAGTCCAATGTTCACTCCAGGAGTAGCAAAAATTGCGTCATCAGTACTTAACGCTAAATCACATGTTGCAACTAGCTGGCACCCGGCAGCAAAAGCAGCGCCATGTACTTTAGCAATTACGGGTTTGTTATTGTTATTAATGTTTAACATTAATTCTGAACACAAAGTAAATAATTTTTTATAATCAGGTTTTCCTTTTAGGGAGCTTATTTCTTTAAGATTATGTCCAGCAGAAAATCCTTTACCCAAACCTTCAATTACAATTACTTTTGTTTTCTCATCTTCACTAAAATTTTTAAAATGCTTAATTAAGGATTTGAGCGTTTCTAAAGATAATGCATTATATGTTTCTGGCTCGTTCAATTTTATTCTAGAAATTCCACTATTTGAATTTTGTACTATAATTTTTTCTGATAATTTCATTTTTCTTTAAGCCTTGGAAATAACTCTACAAAATTGCATGGTTTATGGTTGATATCAAGTTGGTATTTTAAAATTTTATCCCATGCATCTGTGACACCTCCTGAGGAGCCTGGCAAAGCAAAAATATACTTTCCATTTGCTAAAACGGCGCATGCTCTTGATTGCATGGCTGAGGTGCCGATTGTCTTATAACTTAATTCTCTAAAAAGTTCACCAAAGCCTGGTATTTCCTTGTCTGTAATTTCTTTTATTGCCTCTGGTGTTATATCTCTACCAGTTAACCCTGTTCCTCCAGTTGTTATAATTACATCAATTTGATCTTTTTTAATCCAATCTAGAATTATTTTTTTTATTTTTTCTTTTTCGTCTTTAACAATTTTTCTATCGATTAATTTATGATTTTGTTCAGCAATTTTTTTTACCAAAATTTCTCCCGATTTATCATTGTCAATCGTACGGGTATCCGTTACTGTCAAAAGTGCAATGTTTACTTGCATAGTGACAACAAGATAAAGAACGATGATGTTATTAGCAATATTATTTTTTGTTACAGCCATATTATACTCAAGCGTAGGCTTTGGAGGAGGGACAACTTATCTTGCTCTTCTTTCAATTTGGGGTGTACCTTATTTAGTTTTTCCAGTAATAGCATTATCTTGTAACATTATTGTCGTTTCCGGTAATTGTTTTAATTATATAAAAGCTGGAAATTTAAATTTTAAACTTTTAATTCCTTATTTAATCGGATCTATACCTTTAGCTTATATAGGAGGAGCTACACCTATAGAAAAAAGTTTTTTTGAAATATTACTTTTTATAGTTTTGTTGTCAGCTGGAATTTTACTATTGGTAAAGTTTAAATCTTATGATGATAACGAGGAAAATTACAAAAAGATTCCTTTATTTATTTCAATTTTGATAGGAGGATGTTTAGGTTTTATTTCAGGTGTAGTAGGAATAGGTGGTGGAATATTTTTAAGCCCAATACTTTTTTTATTGAGAGCCGGTCAACCAAAACATATAGTAACTACTGCATCTTTATTTATTTTAATTAATTCAGTTTCAGGAATTATTGGACAGTTAACAAAAAATGTTGTCCTAAGCGAAATAGTAAACTATTGGTATTTATTGGCAGCAGTTTTCATAGGTGGGCAGATTGGAAATTTTTTAAATTTAAAAATATTTCCAACTCGGTTTTTAGCGTTAGTAACAGCCTTACTTGTACTTTTTGTTGCTATTAGATTGGGAATTAGATTATATTAAAAATTTAGACTATAAAAAAACTAGTTTTTTAACCAAATAGAATATGAAAAGAGATTTCAAGATTAAAATGGGTTCAAACCGAAGTTTTGGTTTAGTTTTTTTTGTTGTATTTCTTATTATCGCATTTTGGACTTTTCGTGGAGATTTTTCTGAAATAAAAATTATTCCACTTTTACTTTCTTTAGCATTTTTGATTTTAGGTTTAATTAATTCAAAACTTTTGCACCCACTAAATAAAATTTGGTTTAGACTTGGATTATTATTAGGGTCAATAATTGCTCCATTGGTTATGGGAATTGTTTTCTTTGCTGTAGTTACTCCAACTAGTTTTCTCGTAAAGTTAATGGGAAAAGACTTATTAAAAAATAGATATGATAAAAACAAAAAATCTTACTGGATTAAACGAGATAAATCTGTTGGTACAATGAAAAAACAATTTTAACCATGTGGTTTTTGAAAGAATTTTGGGATTTTATAAAGGTGAGAAAAAAGTTTTGGTTATTACCTGTTTTATTAGTGCTTGCTATTTTTGGAGCCTTGATAGTTTTAAGCCAAGGATCAGCTGTAGCTCCTTTCATATATACAATTTTTTAAAGTGACGAGCATTTTAGGTATATCAGCATTTTATCATGACAGTGCGGCTGCAATAATAATTGATGGAAAAATAATTGCAGCTGCTCAAGAAGAAAGATTTACCAGAAAGAAACATGATTCATCTTATCCATATCATGCTGTTGAATATGTTTTAAAAGAAGCAAAAATATCACTTAACAAAATTGATTATATAGTATTTTACGAAAAACCGTTTTTAAAGTTTGAAAGACTATTGGAAACATATGTGGCCTTTGCACCTAAAGGATTTAAATCTTTTTCAATGTCTATGCCTGTGTGGCTTAGAGAAAAGTTATTTCAGAAAAAAGTACTTTTCAATGAGCTTAAAAATCACGATCAGAATTTTAAAGACATTGAAAAGATTTATTTTTCAGAGCACCATTTTAGTCATGCTGCTAGTGCTTACTATCCTTCTCCCTTTAAAAATGCATCTATTTTAACTTTAGACGGAGTGGGTGAGTGGGCAACAACAACATTTGCTATAGGAAACGGTAGAGATTTAGAAATATTAAAGGAGATTCATTTTCCTCATTCTATAGGTCTGCTTTATTCAGCTTTTACTTACTATACAGGATTTAAAGTAAATAGCGGTGAATATAAATTAATGGGTTTAGCTCCATATGGAGAACCAAAATTTAAAAATTTAATTTTAGATAAATTAATTGATTTAAAGGAAGACGGAACATTTAGAATGAATATGAAATATTTTGATTATGCTACCGGACTAAAAATGATAAATAAAAAATTTTCAGAGCTATTTGGTCAAACCGCAAGAAATCCAAAAAAAAACATGTTAGCTCAATTTCACATGGATATAGCCTCTTCAATTCAATCAGTAACTGAAGAAATTGTTTTACGTTTGGCAAGATCAATTTCGAAGGAAGGTGATAGTAAAAATTTATGTATGGCAGGAGGAGTTGCTTTGAATTGTGTAGTAAATGGCAAAATTTTAAAGGAAAAAGTATTTGAAAATATTTGGATTCAACCAGCAGCAGGTGATGCCGGCGGGGCTCTAGGAGCAGCATTAGGATTATGGCACAAAGAATTAAAAAAAGAAAAAATATATAGCAAGGAAGATAAAATGTACGGATCTTATCTTGGTCCAAGTTTTGATGACATTACAATTGAAAGAAATTTAAAAAATTTGGGAGCAGTATTTGAAAAATTTTCGGAAGATGAACTATTAAGAATTACTGCTGAAGAATTGTCTAAAGAAAAAACTATCGGTTGGTTTCAGGGTAGAATGGAATTTGGTCCTCGCGCTTTAGGAGCAAGATCGATTATTGCTGATCCAAGATCTGAGAAAATGCAGAAAATTTTAAATCTTAAAGTAAAATTTAGAGAAAGTTTTAGACCATTTGCTCCTTCAGTTTCCAGAGAGGATTTGTCAGAATGGTTTGAACTTAATACTGATAGTCCTTATATGCTCTTAGTTTCTGATATAAATAAATCTAAAAGAAGAGAAATGACAGAAAAAGAAAAAAAACTTTTTGGTATAGACAAATTAAATATTAAAAGATCAGAAGTGCCAGCAATTACTCATGTTGACTATTCAGCAAGAATTCAGACAGTTCATATCGAAACAAACCCAAAGTATTATAAACTAATTCAAAATTTTAAAAAAATTACAAACTGCCCGATACTAGTTAACACTTCATTTAATGTCAGGGGCGAACCTATTGTTTGTTCAGTTGAGGATGCATATAAATGTTTTATGGGAACAGATTTAGATATGTTGATCTGTGGTAGTTTTATTTTATATAAAAATCAACAAGATCCCAAACTTTTAAAAGAGTATAAAAATAAATTTGTTGAAGATTAAACATCAATTTTTAGCCAATAATTGGCCCTCCCCAAACTTTTAATGTTTATATACTTTTTGCTTAATTTATGTTTAAATACAACCAGAGGTAAGAGAGGGAAAAGTGTCTAAGTTTGGAAGTGTTTTAACTGAAAAGAGAAGTTACGGAAAAGGTACGGACATTGTAACGCTTATTCATAGGGCAAAATTAGATCAAAAAAAAAAGAAGAATAAGAATATTATGATTGCCGCTGCCGCTGCTGGCGCTTTAGTTGTTTCTGGCTATATAATTTCTCTTTAGTAGTTTTTTTATTTTTAACAATTGACTTTAATTAATTGTTATAGATATAAGTCAAAACATTGTATGAACCTCATTCTAAGATCTTTATTAATATTTTTATTTTTAGTTGGTTCGTTTGCAAATTCCCAAGTAACTAAAGAAACAATTGATTGTAAATGGGATAGTTTTGACAAGCCTTGCATCACAATTACTAAGTCTCCTCCAAACACATCAAAAATTTCAGAAAATGGTGTTAGAAGATACATTATTACTTCAAGAGAAATTCAACAATCTAATGCTGTAGATATTAATGATGTTATCAGAATGGTGCCTGGCATTAATATAACTCAATCAGGACCCACAGGACAACAAACTTCAGTTTTTACAAGAGGAACAAATTCAAATCATACTTTAGTTTTGTTAAATGGAATTCCTATAAACGATCAATCCACTACACAGGGCCTTCATGATTTTGGTGTAGATTTTATTCAAAGCATTCAGCAAGTTGAAGTATATGTAGGGGCGAACGGAGCTCATTTTGGCCCTAATGCTATTGGCGGTGCAATAAATTTTATAACCGGGAATGATTTCAAAAATAAAATAAAAATTAGTGGAGTAAACAATAAAAATAAAACGATAAGTACAAATTATAATCTGCTTACAAATAACGGATGGGCTATAAACTTTAGGAGTGGAATAGTTAATAGTTATACGGATAGTGCCAGACAAGAAGGTTTAGAAAAAGATAATCTTAAAAATTTAAGTGCCAATTTAAACGCAGAAAAGTGGGTTAGTGATAATATTAAATTTAAAGCAACAACGTATGGAAGGCACACTGTTGCTGAATATGATAATTCACCAACTGTTGAAGAAGAGTATACTGGTGACAATTTAATGTACGCAACACAATTAAGTTTGGATCGTTATAAAAAAAATTTAGAAGATAAGTTAATTTTCCACTATCACAAATATGATCGTGAATATAGAGAAGCTGGTATTTTAGATGAATATGAAAGTAATAGCTTTACTTTAAGAGGGGAAAGAAAAATACATCATACAAAAAGATTATCTTTTGGTTTTGGTGCTGAACATAAATACGATTGGGGAGTATTTGAAAATAGAGGATCTTATACTGCATCAACAAAAGGAAATGTTTATGATTCAGGAATTTTTACAAATATTGGTTTCAAGCCATTTGAAGACACAATTCTTTCTATTTATTCGAGATTGGATAGACACAAAACAACTGGAAAAAATTATACTAACAAAATAAATTTGTCTCAATCTTTTAAAAAATTTAAAATCGGATTAACTCATTCTACTGGTTTAAGAAATCCATCTTTATATGAATTGTACGGAACAGATAGTTATGGTTATTCGGGAAATCTTAATTTAAGTCCAGAAAAAGCTAAAACCAAAGAAATTTTTGGTGAGTATAATTTTTCAGAAAATTTTTTTGTATCACTCACAGGATTCAAATCAAATATTTATGATCAGGTTGAGTATAAAAATAATAGATACATTAATAATTTAACGCAAACTGACCTGAATCAATCTGGCATAGAAACATCATTTACATTTTTAGGAAAAGATCAAAAATTTAAATTTTTCGGAACCTCGTTATCAAGTAAAAAAACCACCGGTGAAGATCAAGCACGTAGACCAGATAAAACATTGGGTATTAATTATATGAAAAAATTAAATAGTGACTTTTTTGGACCTTTTCAGTTTAATGCTCAATATAAACATTATGGAAAACATTGGGACACTCATTCAAGCAATTGGTCTACCATACTTATGGATTCAACAGATATTTTAGACTTGTCTCTGTCTAAAAAATTTTTAGGTAATGACTGGTCTTTAAATATAAAAAATTTGTTGAACGAAACTTATCAACGGCCACACGGCTATAAACAAGAAGGTAGACAAGTAAGATTTGGATTTAATAAAATATACTAAGGTAAATTTTTATGATAAACGACATATCTAACATTTTAAAGAAGGAGAGTATTTTTATTAGCTTAATTTTGATTTTAGCTTTATCGAGACTTATACCCCACCCACCAAACTTCACACCAATTATAGCTATGGCAATAATGAGTAATTATTTTTTTAGAAATATATATTCATCTATTGCAGTTTTGTTTTTCTCGATGCTTTTGTCAGATATTTTTATTGGGTTTTATAAAAATATGTTTTTTGTTTACTTGTCTTTATTTTTAATAGCTATTATTTTTTTTAAAATTAATAGAAGATTTAAAGTAAATTATAAAAATCTTTTTTTATATGGTTTATTTGGATCAATTTTGTTCTATTTAATTTCAAACTTTGGAGTATGGGCACTGGGAAGTCTTTATGAAAAAAATTTAACAGGCTTGATAAATTGTTACATATTAGCTATTCCATTTTTTAAGAATACTTTATTATCAACAATATTTTTTAGTTATATCAGTTTAATTACAGGCATTTGCATAAATCGGTTTTTGCTCAAAATATAATTTAAATGAGTCTGTGCGCGAATTAATTGTGAAAGGTTTTTAAAAAATCTTGATTGCAACAATTTTAAAAAGTATTATAAATCAATACGAATTAGATGGCGGGGTAGCTCAGTTGGTTAGAGCACAGGACTCATAAGCCTGGGGTCGGCGGTTCGACTCCGCCCCCCGCTACCATTTTTATTAAGACTGTGATTAAAAAATTTTTACAAAAAATATTTAAAATTGCCACTTACACTTTTTTTCAAAAGATCTATGGTAAAATTGAAAGCTCTATCGAATTTAAAAGTGATAATAGAATTAGAGTAAATGTAATAAATATAGATCAAAACCTGAGCTACAGAGTTTTTAGAATTAAAGAAGGCAGGTTATACACAGATCGCGTCCACGATACAGCTGTCATAATTGATAATAAAATTATAGAAGGTCCTTCATTCCAATTAAGAAATAATAATAATTCAATAATAGGAAACAATATTGTATTTCAAAAAGGAACACCAAGAAAATTAAAAAGTTTAAATGGTACTGTGCTATCATTATTAACCGGTGGTGGAGGAAACAGTAATTATTGGCATTGGTTATATGATGTTCTGCCTAGATTAGATCTTAGTGAAAAGATAGAAAAATTAGAAACTATTGATTATTTTTTATTTCCTAGTTTAAGGGAAAAATTTCAAATTGATACAATTAAAAAATTAAATATTCCTGAACATAAACTTTTATCCAGTGAAAAATTTAGACATATAAAGACCAACGAATTAATAACCACTGATCACCCTTATGTGGTGACCAACAATGCTCACATTGATGTACAAAATATTCCTGAGTGGATTATAAAATGGCTCAGGAAAAAATTTTTAACTAATTCAACAGAATTAAAAAAAAATTATCCAAAAAATATTTATATTGATAGGTCGGATTCAAAATCTAATGTAGCACACATGAGGTCGTTAATTAATGAAGATGAAGTTAAAAAATATTTGATCAAAAAGAATTTTACTTTTTTACGTTTAAATGAATTAAATTTTACTGATCAAGTTCAACATTTTAATAATGCAGATTGCATTATTGGATTACACGGCGCTGGATTTGCAAATTTGTCATTTTGCAACGCCAACACAAAAGTTATAGAATTTAGGATGAGCGATACAGGAAAAGTTATTGAAAATCTTGCTAAAAAGAACAATTTAAAATTTAGTTCAATTATATGCAAACCAGTATCAAATGAAAATGCTAAGCAAATTGGACATATTAAAATTCCACTAAATCTTCTCGAAGAAAAAATGAATAATATTTAAAAGCACTAGCCAAAAGATTTAAACTTGCTGTTTTAAATATTTATTACGTTTTTTTTAAAAATTTTTTTAATTTAGATATATTCATTGACGAATTAATTGGTATTTTAATTTTTTTATTATTTTTAGCATAAATTTTTCTAATATTTGGATTATATTTTTTTACAAAATTATAAACAGATTGTGCGCGGCCACCTATATTTAAAACACCTTTTTTATGCAGAATTTTATTAAAAATTTTTAAAAAATCTTCATGATAAATAAAATTAGAAATCATATCAGCGAAAGCAAATTTATGTACAAAAGGTTTTTCAGTCATACTTACTCTTAAAATCAATGAATTTTTGTACATTTGTACTGCGCTCTCACCACCTAATTTTGACCATGCATAATTATTTGAAGGTAGCAAAGGATCTTCTTCTTTATACCCACCAGCTTTTCCGGGATAGACATAGCTTGTCGAAAAATAAATAACTTTAATTTTATATTTAGCACAAGCAATAACTATATTAGATGTTCCAATAATATTAAGATTTATACTTTTAGAAATATCTTTTTCGTGAGCCGCCATTGGTCTGGATAATCCTGCCAAATGTATTAGATATTGAGGTTTATTTTTTTTTAAATAACGATCGATCGAGCTAATGTTGAGAATATTTAGTGTTTTTTTGGATGGAAATAAATAATTTTTATTATAATTATTTTTTTTTAATAGAGATCCAAATCTACCACTTCCTCCAGTAACAACAATTTTTAATTTATTTGACATGTGTTATCCATTTGCCGCCGTATTTAGTAAATTTTTTTTCCTTTTTTAAAATTTCATCTTTATGATTCCAGGCACATAAAATTGCTATATCCGGATAATTTTTTCTAAAAGCTTCTGTTGAAACAACAGGAATATGTGTGCCTGGAGAATATTTTCCAATTTTTTCTTCAGTAGAGTCAGCGATAAAATCGATTAAATTATTACCGATTTTACAATAATTTAATACGGTTGTGCTTTTTGCAGAAGCTGCGTAACCACAAATTGTTTTGCCCTCTTTTTTTAATTTGATGATTTTTGACTTAAATTTTTTTTTAGAAATTTTACAAGCTTGTTTAAATTTTAAACAAGATTCTAGACTATGAATCTTTTGCCTTATTTCTTTTTTTAATAGTTTCTTAATACTTTTTTTTATGGGTCTTTCATTAGCTCTTGCTATAACATATCTCATTGATCCACCATGTGTTTTTTGAGGTATAGCATCAATCAAATCAAATCCAAAATCTTCAAATATTTTTTTTACAGAATGTACAGAAAATATAAATACATGTGCATCATAAATTTGGTCATAAGATACTTTTTTAAACATCGAGCCTAAATATGGTTCTTCAAAAACAAACACACCTTTTCTTGATAATAAATAATTTATTCCCTTAATTAAATCTGTTAAATCAGGTATATGACTAATTGCGTTAGCAGCACAAATTAAATCAGTTTGAGATTTAAAATTTTTTAAACTCTTTGAGTTTTTATAGCTAAAGAATTTTGTGATTACATTTACACCTTTTTTTTTTGATAAATTTGCTACATTTTTAGAAGGCTCAAAGCCTAAATGGGTGAATTTATGTTTACTGAAATTTTGCAACAATGTTCCATCGTTAGAACCAATTTCAATAATTTTTGATTTAGGTTTTAGAAATTTATTTTTAACCCATTTAAAATATTTTTTGAAGTGCGCTATCATAAAAACAGATTTGCTTGTATAAAAAGGGTACTTATTATTAAATATATATGGTGATTTGGGATAATCATTTAATTGAAAAAGTTTGTGGTCTTTACAAAAACCAACTTTCAAATTGTAGAAAAACTCTTTTTTAAAATCCTTTTTTTTTAAAAATCCATTAGCCATTGGCATCTTCCCAAAAGACATAAAGGGTTTGATTTTAATACCTGATACTTTACAACGCATATTTTATAAAATTTTATTTTTAGTAATATCAAAAAAAACAATTGGCCAAACCAAAGGTTTTGTATATTTGTTAAACCAATATGATAAATATCGTTCTGCCAAAAATCCGTAAATTCTAGTAGAACCATAAGATTTTGAATTAAAACCAAAAAGTTTTTCGCATCTTTCCAACCAAGGGAATACTGATTTATAATAACTATTTATAATTTTTTTAGATTTGCAAATAAACATGTTTCCTCTGTTGTAACAATTTTTAGTGATAGTGAAATTTCTAAAATCTTCTCTATCTTGTTCATCTAGCAAATTAATTGCTTTATTTAAAGTTCCATATCCATGAAATGAATCAAAATGAAATTTGATATTTCTATTTTTTTTTAATATGCATTTTGGATTTAAAATTAAGGATTTCATTCCATGCTTGATAATTTTCATAAATTTAAAATTATCTACATATATATCCTGTCCTATTACGCAGTCATATTTTTGCCAATCATCTGGAACAAAAGATAGAAAATCTTTTTTGTATTTAATGTTTTTTTCAAAATTATCTTGAAGCCAAAATCTTCTATAAGCGCAAAAGCCTATCCAAGTGTGTTCATCAATAGTATTTAATAAATTTTTCCAAAACCAGTAATGGAAGGTGTATTCGCCATAGTATTTATTTTTATGGGATATATTTATTCCTGTATTATCCCTCACCCAATTTGAATCAAATCTGTTTTGACCTAAACCAACTGGAGTATAGCCTAAATTAGTAATTTTATTATAGTTTTCATTATTCAAATCTAGACAATAAATTTTTAAATTTTCCATTTTAATTTTTTATTAATTTTTTATTTAAAAATTCATTCAGCGATATGTTTAATTTATCTTTTTTTGAAACTATTGGTTTTTTAATATTCCATTTAATATTTAATTTTTTATCATTCCACAATATTCCAATTTCATCATTTTTTGATCTATATTTATTGCAGCCGTAAAGTACAAAATTTTCTTTATCTATACCGCAAAACCCATGAGCAAAACCTGCGGGAATAAATATGGATTTACAATTTTTATCAGAAAGAACGATTTTAAAACTTTTACAAAAAGTTTTTGAACCACGTCTTAAATCTACCGCTACATCTAATATTTTACCTTTTGCTACAGATACAAATTTTTCTTGCTGAAATCTTTTTTGAAGATGTAAACCTCTTACTACATTTTTTTTTGATTTTGATAAATTCCAAACTATAAACTTTTTTCTTTTAAATAATTTGTGTTTATAAAGTTCTCTGAAATTTCCACGATTGTCATCAAATCTTAGTCCTTGAATTACTTTTAAACCATGGAATGCCGTTTTATATATTTTCATTTATTACCTATTATACATCTTTAAAAAATAATTTAATCTCTTCAAAATCAGGATTTGCTGGTTGATCTAAAGGGTGTGGAACTTTTGCTTCAGGACTAATAATTTTTGGATTTTTTGCAAAAGACAATTCAATTTGGGTTGGTATGTTGTTATCTGTGACAAAAGCTGGATTTTGTGGATGGATATGAACAAGAGTTAATTTTAATTTCTCTACAAAACTTACAATTTTACTCAAATTTAAATCTACATCGTGAAATTCTATTACTATACCTGTAAAGTTTTCTTGGTACTGCAAAATCTCATCTAAGATTCTATATTCAGAACCTTCGATATCTATTTTAAGAAACGCAGGCATAATATTTTTTTTTTCATTTAAAACATCTTTCAATTTTAGTCCATTCACGCCTGTACCAATTCTAGATTCAATATGATTGACCTTTCCATTGAAAAATTTTTTGTAATCTTTGTATAAAAATATTTTATTTTTCATATCTTTAAAAAATTTTTTTTTTAAAAAATACTTTGGCTTAAATAAACGAAAAATAAAACTAGCTAAATGTTTTCTTGAAAATTTTTTAACTAAGGAATAACGGATAGTATGATCATAGCAATATATTGGTGAATTTCTTAATTTAAAATAATCTTTTTCAAAGCTCCAATCATAACCTAGGCCTAAAGTAATTAACGAGCATGAATTTAATATTGATTTTTTTTCAGTTAGGTAACCTCCATCATTATTTTGTCCTAATCTAATTAATTCGTATTCATTAGAAGGTTTAAGTATTTTTGGTAGCATATTTATCTAGGTTTTTTTATTATAAAAGCTGATAAGTATTTAGAATAGTCGCAATTACCATAGAATTTTACGGCGTCCAGCACTTTTTTTTTGTTAATCCATTTGTTATTAAAAGCTATTTCTTCAAGACAGGCTATTTTAAGACCTTGTCTATTTTCCATAGCGGAAACAAAAGCAGAAGTATTATAGAAATCTTCAATAGACCCAGCATCCATCCAAGCTCCTCCTCTGCCAATAAATTCAGCAGAAAGTTTATTTTTGTTTTTATATTTATTTAACAAATCAACAATTTCAATTTCTTTTCTTTTTGAGGGTTTCAGATTTTTACTATAACTGACTACTTTATTATCAAAAAAGTAGAGTCCAGTAACTGCTAGGTTTGAAAAAGATTTTTTTGGCTTTTCGATAATTTTAGTTATTTTATTTTTTTTATTAACTTTAGCTACACCATAGGCAGATGGATTTTTTACAGGATGCAATATCACAGTAGCACCATTTTTAAGTTTTATACAATTTTTTAATTTTTTTGTTAAACTTTGTCCGTAAAAGAAGTTATCTCCTAAGATTAATGCAACATTACTATTTTTAATAAAGTTTTTACCAACCTGGAATGCATCTGGTAGACCAATAGGATATTTTTGTTCAGCATAAGAAATAGTTATTCCCAAACTATTTCCATTTGGTAAAATTTTTTTAAATTGATTGACTTGTCCTTTATTAACTATAATTAATATATCTCTTATTCCTGAGAGCATCAAAACAGATAGAGGATAATAAATTAATGGTTTATCATAAATTGGTAACAGCTGTTTGTTAACAGCTTTTGTTAAAGGACTCATTCGAGTACCAGTTCCACCTGCTAAAATAATTCCTTTTTTTATCATTTTTTTAAGCCAAGTCTATTTATATAAAGATTTTTTGGAACACTATTAAAAAAAACTTTATTATTTAAATACCAATCAAAAGTTTGTGATAGACCGTTACGAATTGATATTTTTGTTTTCCAACCCAATTTATTTAATATTTTTTTATTATTTAGAGCATATCTAAAATCATGTCCAGGTCTATCTTTAACAAATTTAATTTTTACTTTTTTTCCCAATTTTAACGATTTACTTTTTGCAATATCAATCAATTTTTTTGCTATTTCCTTATTTATAAAATTTTTTCCGGAACCAACATTATAACTTTCTCCTTTTTTTCCTTTTAAATAAATTGATAATAGAGCTTCACAATGATCTTTTACATGTATCCATTCTCTAGAATTTTTTCCTTTTGCATAAATAGGCAGTGGTCTATTGTTAAGAATATTAAAAATTAGTTTTGGGATTAATTTTTCTGGAAACTGATTGGGGCCATAATTATTACAACAGTTGGATATTACAGCGTTTAATTTGTAAGTTCTTATGTAAGATCTAATTAAATGGTCTGCACTTGCTTTTGAAGAAGAATATGGAGAGCTTGGATTATAGGAAAAAGTTTCATTCGACCTTCCCTTAACTATGTCACCGTAAACTTCATCTGTTGAAATATGAACAAGCTTTATTTTTTTGTTAAAATTTAAAATTGCTTCCAATAAATTATATGTTCCCAAAATATTACTATAAATGAAATTTTTAGGGTTATCGATCGATCTATCAACATGAGTTTCAGCTGCCAAATTAAAAATACCCTGAGGTTTAAATTTTTTAAGTATTTTAATAATCTTTTTTTTATTATTTAAATCTGTTTTAAAAAAAACATAATTTTTATTTTTATTTAATCCTTTAAGATTGTAAGGGTTTGATGAATAGCTCAATTTATCTATATTAATTACAAAATATTTATTTTTCAGCAAATATTTGATAAGATTACTTCCGATAAATCCCGCGCCTCCTGTTACTACTACTCTTTTCATATTTTTTTTTTTACATTAGTAAAAACAATTAGTATACTCGATAATCTAAAACGTCAGTATTCATTATAGTATGTCAATATCTGGGCAAAATTTAACAATAGTAATAGTAACTTTAAAAAGTCAAAATATTATTGATGAATGTATTAAATCTATTAATCAAAATGTACCAATTATTGTAGTTGAAAATTCTAAAGATCAAAGTTTTAAGAATAGATTGGAATCAAAATATAGTAATTTAAAATGTGTTCTTTCTAATTCAAATTTAGGAATGGGGGCTGGAAATAATATAGGCATCAAATCTGCTAAAACAGATTACGTGTTTGTTTTAAATCCAGATGTTAAACTAGAATCAAATACTTTAAATGAGATTTATTCTGCATCAAAAAAAATTCAAGAATTTTCAATTATTTCACCAATTTCTTCTGATAAAAATTTTCCTAATTATGGTTTGATAAACAAAATTCAAGATTTTAAAAAAACAGAATTACCATTTAAAGTTGACTATGTGGATGGCTTTGCAATGATATTGAATAAGAAAAAATTTAAAAATAATAACTATTTTGATGAAAATTTTTTCCTATATCTAGAGAATAATGATTTATGTTTAAGAGTGAATAAAGAAGGAGGCTCAATCTTTGTTGTACCAACAGCTAAAATAAATCATAAAGGTGGAAAAGCTGTAGATTCAAAATATAAAAATGAGATAGAATTTTCAAGAAATTGGCATTGGTTATGGTCGAAATTTTATTATAACAAAAAAAATTATGGTATTACCAAAGCGATAAAAGAAAATTTATCTACATTTGTTTCTTCTATTTTTAAATTCATATTTTATTTCATTATTAATAACAGAAATAAGAAAAAAATTTATTTTAACAGAGCTTCCGGATTTTATAATGCTTTGATTGGCAAATCTGCTTGGTATAGACCAAATCTTGAAGATTAGTGGCCAGGAAAATCAATTATACTAAAACTTTCATATCCTTTTTTTTCAAGCAACTTTTTTCCAGGTAAATCAAAGAGGTTTATAACAAAAATAAATCCTGCTACCACGCCACCAGATTTTTCAATCAGTTTTGCAGCAGCTTCTGCTGTACCACCAGTAGCTATTAAATCGTCTATTATGATTACTTTTTCTTTTTTATTAATTGAATCTTTATGCATTTCTAAAGTAGCGTTTCCATATTCAAGTTCAAAATCGACAGAGTATTTTTCAGCGGGCAGTTTATTTTTTTTTCTTAATAAAACATAAGGTTTAGATAAATTGTATGCCAGAGGTGATGCAAAAATAAAACCTCTAGATTCAATTGCTGCTATTTTATCATAATTTAATTTGCTCATTATCTTAGACATTTGGTCAATACAATTTTTAAATGCATCATCATTTTTGATAAGAGTGGTTATATCTCTAAATAAAATCCCTTTTTTTGGATAATCAGGAATTGAACG
>CEUZ01077167.1_pt1 | contig 17905 bp, 11 predicted proteins | sample 361511 | NCBI WGS metagenome assembly CEUZ01 (sample SAMEA2622822, study PRJEB7988) | marine metagenome | biome: marine biome (ENVO:00000447); feature: surface water layer (ENVO:00002042); material: "saline water (ENVO:00002010), including plankton (ENVO:xxxxxxxx)" | depth 5 m
CGGATATTATTTTCTTTTGGGTGGCCCGTATGATTATGTCCGGATATAAATTTTTAGATGATATCCCATTTAAGAATGTCTATTTCACATCCATTCTCCGAGATGAAACAGGGAAAAAGTTCAGCAAATCTTTGGGTAATTCTCCTGATCCATTTGATTTATTTAAAGAATACGGCACAGATGCAACACGATTCGGCACCATGCTCATGGCGCCCCAAGGGTTGGATGTGCTCTTTTCCAATTCCCGGTTAGAGATTGGCCGAAACTTCATGAATAAACTCTGGAATGCATCTCGGTTTGTCCACATGAATATGGAAAGGGGCGAGGCTCCGAAAATTGATTTAGAGTCCGCTGAATTGGATTTGCCGGAACGATGGATTTTGAGTCAGCTTAATCAAACGGCTATTAGAGTGAACCATCAATTGGATCGCTTCCATTTCAATGAAGCGGCCAAGGCCATCTATGAATTTACATGGGGTGACTTTTGCGATTGGTATATTGAAATTGCCAAAACACGATTTTACGGAAATAATCCTCATAAAGCGGATGTGTCAAGAGCAGTGGCCGTCCATGTGATTAAAGGTATTTTGACCCTCCTTCATCCTTATTCGCCATTTATAACAGAAGAAATATGGTCCTATTTTAGGAACGATGCTGATTCAGATTTAATTGTATCCCCGTGGCTCAATGGCAATGAATCACAGGCGGATACTGAAGCGGACACCTCAATGGGCTTGCTGAAAGAAATGGTAACGGCCGTTCGGACTATCCGCAGCCGCATGAATGTACCACCAGGTAAAAAGGCGGATTTGGTGATTCGAAATGTAAATGGCCACCAATCCAACATTGAATCTTTTGATGACATAATTAAAACACTGGGGCGGATTAATAAAATTACCCTCGGTGCGAACTTAGCAAAACCGGACCAATCGGCCACCGCGGTGGTTCAAAAAATGGAACTGTTTGTTCCGCTCAAAGGATTAATAGATTTAGATCAGGAAATTGCCCGACTTTCTAAGCGTTTAGATGAGCTAAAAGGGCACCTGTCGGGGGTAGAGAAAAAATTAGCGAATGAGAATTTTGTAAATCGGGCACCAGAAAATGTGGTGGCCCATGAAAAGCAAAATTTGCAGGATATGACTGCAGAATTCGACCTCGTCAAAGCAAACTTGGATATGCTGCAATGAAGAAAATAATCATCGGAATCCTGACCTTTTTGTCGCTCACAGCGGCCCAATCGAACCATGCCACCATGACCATGTATAAAGATGGATTTGCTCTCATCAAACAACCTGTGGCATGGAACATTCAACCGGGAGAAAACACCATTGCATGGGATCTCCTCCCAACAGGGATGATTAAAGATTCACCATTCTTGATCTTAGACAATGCGGAAGTGAAGATGCAGCGCTTGAATCAGGATGTCTTTCATTTTTCTGAGCATCTTCATAATTATCTGGGCGAAACCATTGATGTAGAATTAATTAATGGATCTTCGCTCACGGGGACGCTGGTAGAAATCAGCGGCAGTACCATCACCATCACCCGAAGGCGATCCATCATTTCATTTAAAAAAGAACGGATTGACTACATCATCGTACCAGGGAAATTAGATAATGTCATGTTTAAACCATCCCTCACATGGAACATTGATCCGGATAAAATATCCGGGCCCGCAAGAGGCAATCTCATTTACCTCTCTCGGGGATTTGACTGGGACGCCATCTATAGACTTATCCTGGATGAATCGGGGAGTGGGGCAGAATTGTTGGCCGAGGCATATATCAAGAACAACAGCAATCTAGACTTTAAGAATGTATCTCTCCAATTGGTAGAAGGGAAGCTGAAACAGAATGGCCACATGAATGTTCCGCCCATGATGATGCGCTCCATGGCCTCGCCCAATGAAAACGCAGGACTGCAGGAAGAACAGTTGGGGGATTATCATATTTACAATCTTGTTGGTAAGGTAGGCCTAATGGGAGAAGAAAGTATTACCACACGGCTCTATCCTTCGAAAAAAGTGTCCTTCCAAAAAACATATTTATTTGAAAATAATGAACAGAGCCAAACCGAAGAACCATTAGGGATCGAATACCGGATCGCCAATACGGAATCCAATAATTTGGGTGTACCTCTGCCCCAAGGGAAAATTCAATTGTATCAAACAGGGCGGAGCGGTTCCATTGAATTTGTGGGTGAAGATGAAATTCGCCAAGTGCCCAAAGGGGCCACTGCCACTATCATCTCCGGTAAGGCCTTTGACGTAGTGGGGAAACGTACAGTGTTGAATTACGACCGTCAGCAGAAGAGTGAAGAAGGATCCATCAGTATTGAAGTGACAAATACATTGGATTATGAAATCAAAGTCCGTCTCATCGAACATATTTATGGCGATTGGGTGGTAAGAGACGCCTCCGCCAATTATCGAAAAAAAGATGCTTCTACCATTCATTTCCCTCTCAGCATTACTGGTAATGGATCGCAGACAGTGACCTATACTTACCGCAAGGAATGGAATTAAAAGAATTGTGCCTGAAAAGGCTCTAACCCTTTCTACCTCTATACAATCTATCAAAGGCGTCGGTCCGTCCCGGGCGGATGCTTTATCAGCAATCGGCATTCATACCGTTTTTGATCTGCTTCATTATTATCCAAGGAAGCACTTAGATCGCACCACTGTCACCCCAATCTCCAAATTAAAGAAGGATCAGGAAGCCACCATTATCGGCAAAGTCGAAGCGGCTGATATGCGCCGAGGGAAACGGCGCCAATACTTTCAGGCCATTCTTTCTGATGGTAAGGGTATGATGACACTCACCTGGTTTAATGGGGCGCGATATATCAAAAAAGCTATCAAGGTGGGAGATCGTCTCGCGGTGAGCGGTAAAGTTGAATTTTTCAACGGCTACCAGATCGTCCACCCGGAATATGATAAACTGAAAGCGGATGAAGATCCAGTGAATTCCGGTTTGGTCATTCCATTATACTCGATTCCTGCTGAATTAAAAAAGACACGATTAGACAGTCGCGGCCTTCGCCGCCTCATTAAATCTATTTCTGATTCATTAAAAGAAATTCCCGACCATTTTTGGCCTGATTTCCTGAAAGCCAATGGACTCGCTCATAGCAACAGCGCCCTACGAAATATCCATTTTGCCGAATCTGAAGATGTGCTTCAGGCCGCCATCCATCGATTAAAATTTGACGAACACTTTTTTCTTCAAATGCTTATGGCATTGCGGAAATCATCCATCCAGAAAACAGGGACGAAAGCACTTACCAAGGTCGGTCCTCAAGTAAAACTCATTTCTGATAGTTTGGATTTTGAATTAACGAATGCCCAGAAAAAGGTCATCAAAGAAATTAAGGATGACATGGCTCGGCCCTTTTCTATGAATCGCCTCTTGCAAGGGGATGTGGGCTCAGGGAAAACGATTGTGTCCGTCTTGGCGGCAGCCATTGCAGTATCAAACGATGTGCAGGTGGCTGTCATGGCGCCCACAGAAATTTTGGCCCATCAGCATTTTGAATCCTTCAAAAAACATGCAGAAACAGCCCACATGACCTGCGCCATATTGGTAGGGGGCACACCGGCCAAAGAACGGCAGGCCATTCTTGAGGGTTTAAAAGAAGGGCAGATTAACATTATCATTGGTACCCAGGCCCTCATTCAAAAGGATGTGGGATTCAAATCATTGGGATTGGCTATTGTGGATGAACAGCACCGCTTTGGGGTCCTCCAACGGGGTGATCTTACTGCTAAAGGATTGAACCCTCACCTGTTGGCTATGACTGCCACACCCATTCCTCGAACATTGGCCATTACTTACCACGGGGATATGGATCTATCCATTATTGATGAAATGCCTAAAAATCGTCTTCCTGTGGTGACGAAAGTGGTGGATGAGCCGCGCCTATCCAAAGTATATCAATTCATGAAAGACGAAGTGGCCGCTGGTCGTCAAGCCATGGTGGTTTATCCATTAGTAGAGGAGACAGAAAAATCTGATTTAGCTGCGGCGGTGGAGATGCACGACCAACTTTCCCAAAAGATTTTCCCCAATTTAAAAGTGGGGCTCATTCACGGGCGAATGAAAAAGGATGAAAAGGATGGGGTCATGGATGCCTATGCCCGGAATGAAATTCATATTTTGATTTCTACCACGGTGATTGAAGTGGGTATTGATATTCCCAATGCCACGGTGATGCTGGTTGAACATGCGGATCGGTTTGGATTGACTCAACTCCACCAGCTTCGGGGCCGTGTGGGGCGGGGGAGTGAAAAAAGTTACTGCATTCTCGTCCGGCGGAATTTCACTGACAATTCGAAAAAGCGCCTGAGGATTATGGAATCCACCAAAGACGGATTTGTCATTTCAGATGAAGATTTAAAACTCCGGGGCCCGGGAGAATTCTTCGGTATCCGCCAGAGCGGATTCTTAAAATATAAAATTGCGGACATGGTGACGGATGGACCAATCCTCAGAAAAGCGAGACAGGCCGCATTTAAATTGGTAAAAGATGACCCGAATTTGAATCAGCCGGCGCATGAACTGATCCGCACCCGTTTCATGGCAGAATACCAGGATAAACTTGAACAGGCGAATATTTCTTAATAATCCATAGAATCTTCGATTTATCACCTGATATGATGTATTTTCCCCGTCTGTTTTTGTCAGTATATGAAACATTTACTCCCAATTTGAATTAAAGCCACTTTAAGAGGAAAATCATGGCCGAAGAACAAATGAAAAAAGAAGATCAATTATTTATCCATCTAGTGAATACATTCGTCCAAAGTGCATGGATATCACTGGGTAAAGTGAAAAATCCTGTGTCGGATACATTAGAACGGAATCTGGAACAGGCCACCTATTATATCGATCTGCTGGATATGCTCCAGACCAAAATGAAGGGCAACCTGAGCGAATGGGAAGAGCAGTATATTATTCATAGCTTGAGTGAATTAAAACTCAACTTCATTGACGAACAGAAGAAGGGTTCTGAGGAACCCACGGATGCAGGGGCACCTGAGGGCAGCGAGGACGCTGCACAGGGTGATGATTCAGTAGAAGCCAGTGGAACTGAGGCGACTGAAGACGTTGAAGCAAAAGAAAAACCAAAATCTGAAGAAAAGCCCAAAGCTAAAAAGAAGACGAAGTCTTCGAAAAAGACAAAGTCTAAAAAAGCGAAGAAAGACTAAGATTTGATCCATACCGACTATATTCGATTGAACCGCATTTTCGCCGGGGTGGCCCTAGCGATTTCATTTTTGGTTTATCTCCTCACTATGGCCGACACGGTCCCTTATTGGGACTCGGGCGAATTTATTGCCACATCCTATATCTTAGGGGTACCTCACCCGCCGGGGAGTCCGTTGTATCTGATTATTGGCCGTGTGTTTTCCATGATTCCTTTTAACCCGGATATTGCTTTTCGGGTGAATTTGATATCTCCCGTGGTGAGTGCTCTGGCAGTCATGTATTTGTATCTCTCTACGGTAAAACTCATCTCCAATTATAAAGGGAAAATCCAAACCCAGATGGATGCCATCATTGCTTTTGGAGGTTCGTTAGTGGGTGCCCTCACGTTTGCATTTACGGATTCCCATTGGTTCAATGCTGTAGAAGCAGAAGTCTATGGATTCTCTACATTTTTTACCGCCATCGTGGTATGGCTCATTCTCCACTGGCAAGAAAGAGCCGATGAAAAAGGAAATGAACGTTATATCCTCATTATCGCCTACATGATTGGTCTCGCCACCGGCGTTCACCTTTTGAACCTATTGGCACTTCCATTTATTGCCCTCATCATTTATTTCCGCAAATATAAATTTTCTTACAAAGGATTTATTATTACCACCGCCATCACGGGGGTCGTCTATTTGATTATTAATGCAGGCATTATTAACGGTACACCGAAATTGGCCGATGCTCTGGGATTGACCATGGTCATCCTTCTAGGATTAATTATTTTTGGGGGCATGGTAGCCACCATTGTGATGAAACGATTTCAGTATGCTTTGGCACTCACATCTATGGTACTCATATTAATTGGATATTCTAGCTATGCCATGATTTTTATCCGTTCAGGTCAGGATCCTGCTATCAATGAAAATGACCCATCTAACGTATCTCGGGCCATCGCATATATGGAGAGAGAACAATATGGCCAAATGTTTCAATTCCCACGCCGCTATGATGGCTTACCCGCAAAACACGAAGCCGTAGGGAGACCAACACAAGGTAGAGAATATTCTTCATTCCAAGAGCGGAAATACAAAACATACCGCTTGGATAAGCAATGGGAATATTTTTGGAACTACCAGGTGAAGAAAATGTATTGGCGGTACTTTCTCTGGCAATTTGCAGGACGAGGTCCCAGTACAGATCCCTTTGTAACCGCATACGGCGCGAACACCAATGAGGATGGGGTGGACTGGTTTCAATTTGGATTGCCCTTTGCATTCCTCTTTGGTCTCTGGGGTATGTTTTACCATTTCCAAAAAGATCGGGAGCAAGCATTCTCCGTCTTTTCTCTTTTTCTAATGACAGGCTTGGCCATCATTATATTTGTGAATCAGGATAATCCCCAACCTCGTGAGCGTGATTATTCTTATGTGGGCAGTTTCTTTGCCTTTTCTATGTGGATATCCATCGCCGTAGCTACCATGGGCGACCGAATCCGAAAATTACTCAAAGATAAGCCCATGGCGAAGAATGCAGTGGCCGGTGCTATGGCTGTCTTGGTCTTAGCCATGCCGGGGATGATGTTGAAAGCCAATTATCATAAACATGACCGTTCTGATAATCGGTTGGCTTGGGACTATAGCTACAATATTTTGCAATCCTGTGAGCCCAATGCTATCATCTTCACCAACGGAGATAACGATACTTTCCCCCTTTGGTATTTGCAGGAAGTGGAAGGCATCCGAAAGGATGTAACCGTGGCCAATCTTAGTCTATTGAATACAGAATGGTATATCAGTCAATTGCGAGATTCCCGCCGAGGACAGGTAGATCAAGAAGGGCGGGAGCTCCAGCGCTTCATCAATATGACCGATAATCAAATTGTGGACATTTCATCGGGGCTTCAGCCCTGGCAGGCGAAAAATGTGCGAATTCCCGCACCCAAGTCCGATCGAAATGAAAATGGATTTATTGAGTGGCGGGTTGAGCCCACTTTCGCCGGTGCGGCCCTCATGGTGAAAGATATGATGATTCTGAAAATCATCTCTGATGCCCAATGGAAATATCCCATTTACTTTGCCGTTACTGTACCTGCATCCAACCGATTGGGATTAGAAAATCATATTGAAATGGAAGGATTGGTGTACCGCCTTAGGCCTCACAAAGTGGATGGCAGAAACCCCATCAATGAAGAACGGATGTGGACAAATCTTATGTCTGGCCATGGTTCCGAAGTATGGGAACGGGATATTGAAGCGCGGGAATGGACTTCGCTGGAAGGAGACATTTGGTTTAAAGATTATATGCCTGGCTACCTTTATCGGAATTTAGGCCGGGAGGATGTGTACTATTTCCCATCCACCAATATTCGGTTGCTCCAAAATTTGAGAAGTGCCCATATGCAATTGGCCGCTCATCATTATATGGCCTTCAAAGATCATGAAAATACCAACCCGGAAAAATCAGAAGATCACCGGAAAAAGGCATTGGTTGTTATCGAAAAAATGCAGGACAGTATTCCTGAAAAGACAATCCGCTATGATGCGAAAGAACTCCATTATCAAGTGGCCCGCCTCTACGGCGAATTGGGGAATACGAACGAATTAAAGCGCATTATGGATTTATTGAGCGCCCGAGCCGATTTAAATATTCGAGATCAAGTAGAGTATGGCCAAGTATATCTCTCCCAACTGAATGATTTTGACAGAGGGCGAACTATCTTTGAAGGTCTCTATTCAGATTTTAAAACCATGGAAAGTGGCCAACGCCTTTCTTCAGCTAAAGAGATTGAGCAGTGGCGGAACTACTTTACGCAGATTGTATCTTCATTGGTCTTTACTTATAAACAGCTGGATATGAAACCCAAGGCAGAAGAAATCCTTTCCGATTGGCTGGACAAAAATCCCAACGACCCCGTGGCCCAAAAACTGCTGGAAGACCTACGTAAGGAATAAAAAATAAGGAAAAACTTGAAGGATATAGACATCATTCCTTTTTCCTTTTGCCTTCTTCCTTATTTACAAAACAATGTCTAACCCTCTCGTCAGCGTAATTATTCCCCATTGGAATGGGATTGATGTATTGTCTGAGTGCCTTGAATCCTTGGCGCAAACCCAATACGACCCATTCGAAATCATTGTAGTCGATAATGCATCCACTGATGGGAGTCCCGAATGGGTGAGTCTGAATTATCCTCAAATGAAACTCATAGAAAATGATCAAAATTATGGATATGCTGGTGGGTGCAACCGTGGGGCAAAAGCAGCCACAGGGGATTACCTTGTTTTTTTAAATAACGATACGATTCAAGATCCCAATTGGCTGTCGCCCTTGGTTGATTTTTTAAATTTGAATCCGAAAGTGGCAGCAGTTCAGCCCAAAGTCTTGAACTTTTTTGATCGAACCCAATTTGATTATGCAGGTGGTGCTGGTGGTTGGATTGATGTATTAGGTTTCCCTTTCGCTCGGGGGCGTGTATTCCAGGAATTGGAGACAGACAAAGGACAATATAATGTTATGCGTCCCATTTTCTGGGGGAGCGGTACAGCACTGATGGTCCGTAAGACCGACTTTGAGACTGCCGGTGCATTTGATGAAACATTCTTTGCCCATCAAGAAGAAATCGACCTCTGTTGGAAATTTCGTCTTATGGAGAAAGAAACCTGGGCTGTCCCCAGTGCAATAGTGTATCATAAAAATGCCGTAACCCTACCCATGTTCACCCGGCAGAAGCAATATCTGAATCATCGAAATTCGTTTCTCATGGTCCTTACCAATTATAGTCTACCCATCACGTTGTATATGACGCCCATCCGCTTTGCATTAGAATGGGTGGCTTTGATTTATGCATTGGTCCGATTGGATATGAACCATGTTTTGGGTATTCTGCAATCTCTATTTTGGATACTAACCCATCCTCACACCATCTGGAAGCGCCGTGGACACACCAAGCGAATCCGTAGGGTGAAAGATAAGGATGTGATACCCTGGATTTATTGGGGTAGTGTTGTGTTTGATTATTATATCCGTCGAAAAAAACGATCGGCGGAAATCGTTAAAGAATAAATCAGTTCTTTCTAAGCCCGAGGAGGTAGTCCTCCTTATGGGAAGGGTCCATTTCGGAAAGGCGGCTCAGTATATCATTCTGACCCAGTACATTAAGTCGATGAACCAATTTTTTACGATTGGCATTGAGAAAGTATAAAGAGCGACCAGTGGGGAATTGGCCAAAAACCAATTCTAACCCTTCCATCATTAGACCAAATTCTTTTAGGGCATTATCGGGCTTACCCTGATCAAATAAATCCATGGCTACGTAGTAGGCAAACCTTGCTTCCCGAAGTCCTTTATTCCCTGTCACCTCTTTCAAGACTTGAACCCTCGTACTCCATCCTTTGGGATAGTCTGAAGCCATGCCTCGAAAAGCAATCTCCCGGGCTTGATCATAAGCGTGGTTGCCCCCATAAAAATCGTATGTATCCATCCAGCCGGCGAGGACGGCATAAGCATAGAAAGATAAAAAGCTGCCAAGGGGGTCAAAAATGACCGGATCGAATTGGATAGATGTGCCGGGGTTGTAGTAGAATTGAAGTGATTTATCAAAATAGCGAATATCCATCCCATCAAAAACCAATACTTGGGCATGAAAGGTTTCCATCCCGCCTTTTTGGGCTACACCTTGAAACACGATCGAAATATTAAGGGGAATTTTCAACCCTTGAAATCGCTCATCCCAAATACGGCCTGAGAAAAATCGATTTACTTCATCCCGAATGGAGGATACCTTTTGCCGCTCCGTATCTCGAAGCAGCCGATCATCTACCGTAACACTCACTTTGCCAAATTGGCTAAAGGCAATGGTACCCAGGAGTAGTAAGAAGAGTAGATATCTCATGGCAAGAAAGTAAGGGAATTCTGCCATCTAAAAAAGTCTCATCCTATGTGTTCTAATGACATACGTCTCACCATTTATTTGTCTTAATTTATGTAATGGCAAATATTAAACATTTATTAGAAAGCCAACCAGAGCCACGAGCTATTCTTCAAAAAATTGGTACCATTGCTGCTGCTCATAAGAAGGAAGTCTATGTGGTAGGCGGTGTGGTTCGCGACCTTTTTCTCAATCGCCCATTAAAAGAGATCGACCTCATGGTGGTGGGTGACGGTATCGAATTTGCCAAAATAATTGCCAACGAGATGGGCATTAAAAAAGTAGTCCCATTTCCTAAGTTTTCTACGGCTCATATTCCTTCAAAGCCAATCCCAATTGAGGTGGCTGCCGCACGAGAAGAAGCCTACGATGAGGATTCTCGAAAACCCAAAACGGTTGTCTATACCGATTTGAAAGGGGATTTACTCCGACGGGATTTTACAGTGAATGCTATGGCCATGGATATAACCCCGGACCATTTCGGAGATCTTCACGATCCCCACGGTGGTGTGCAAGATCTGCTGGCGAAACGGTTGGCAAACCCTTTGGACCCGGATGAAATATTTTCTGAGGACCCATTGCGGATGATTCGCGGTGCCTATTTTGCATCCAAACTGGGGTTCACTATTGATGATGAATGTTTGGCATCCATGAAGCGACAAGCTAATCGAATCACCATCGTATCTCAAGAGCGGGTTACCACTGAATTTTGTAAAATACTCGCTACGGATAAACCATCGGTTGGGCTAACCCTTTTGCAGGATGTGGGACTCATGGCCCATGTTTTTCCAGAAATTCATGTTATGCACGGGATGGATCAAACCGGGGAATGGCACCATAAAGATATATTTGACCATACCCTCCAAGTCGTGGATAATGCTGCAGTACTTTCAGACAAAATGGAAATTCGGTTTGCAGCCCTGGTTCATGATATTGCAAAGCCTAACACACGGCGAGTGGATAAACGAAAAGGATACACCTTTCATGGTCATGATGCCGTTGGAGAGCGGATGTTGAATAATGTGGCAAAGCGGATGAAATTATCTAACCAACTGCGGGACTATCTGAAAAAATTGACTCTTCTCCACTTGCGCCCTATTGCATTGGCAAAAAAAGAAATTACCGATTCGGCGGTACGGCGCGTTATGGTGGCTGCCGGGGAGGATTTAGATGACCTCCTTACATTATGCCGGGCAGACATCACCACAAAGAATCCCCACAGAGTGAAGAAATATATGGGTAACTTCGAACGGGTAGAAACAAAGATGCAGGATGTTACTGAGCGGGATGCCCTTAAATCCTTCCAATCTCCCGTCCGTGGAGATGAAATCATGAAGGTCTGCGGAGTCACCGAAGGCCGAGTGGTGGGCCAGATTAAATCGACCATCGAAGCCGCCATCCTTGATGAAAAGATCGAAAATACCTATGAAGCGGCATATGATTATTTTATGTCCATTAAAGATGAATATTTGAACAGAGGCGACGAATCTGAATGAAACGAATTCGATTCTTTTTAATTGTAATTACAGGATCACTTCTTTTTGGGCAATCCATTTCTGGTACTGTAACCGATCGAATTACCAGCGGTACATTGGGTGGCGTTAATATTATCATTAAAGGATCGGACCAAGGTGTATCCAGTGATGCAGATGGTCAATTTACCCTTGATATTTCTGAGTTGACCGATGATCATATCATCATATTTCAGCATATTGGTTATGATGAACTTTCTATCTCCATTGCCAAATTATCTGTTTCAACAGAGGTGAGGTTGAATCCGCGAGTGCTCCCTTTTGCCGCCATTGAAACGGCTGGACAAAAGCGGAAAGCTGCCATCGCCAAAGACCTTCCCCAGACTGTTTCCGTCCTTCAAGCGGAATCATTTGAATTACGTACATTTGTGGATGCTGGCGACCTCTTGGCTACAGATCAGAGTGTACAAATCGAGGAATCTCTTTCGGGGCGGAAGACTATTTCTATCCGTGGTGGCAATGCAGATGATGTGTTGGTATTGTACAATGGGTTTCGACTGAATCGCCCTTACGACAATGTGTTTGACCTCTCATTGGTGGATATGCAAAATGTAGAGCAGGTGGAGATTGTGAAGGGTGGCCATTCCGTATTGTATGGTCCTGATGCATTTTCGGGTGTGGTAAATATTGTACCCAAGAATACCAAGGATAAACATTTCAAATTTTCCCAACAGTTGGGTTCTTATGATTCTGGTTATTGGAATGCCAACGGGCAAGTTCAAGTGGGCAGTACCTTTATATCCCTCAGTCAAAAAAGAGGTGCGTATAAACGCATATTCGAAGATATAGAAACAGAAAACAACGGACTTTTCTCAGACTTAAACCATACGGCCATGGATGTAAATACCGCCATTAATGGTGATAAAATTAACGGTAACCTGGAATTCAACTTCACCAAGGATAAACAGGACTTTGAAAATACGCGGGACTTTAATTCAATCACATCCACCAATCAACTTACCGGTGTGCAGTATAATGGCGTAATTGGTCCTTTAGGTGTAATTGAAGTGGCATTTGCTGACCATAGCTTATCTGAAGTGCAGGGGCTCAATAGTTATAGAGGCATGATTTCTCGAAATTTAGATCATCATTCTCAGAAAGTGGAAGGTAGAAAATTCATTACCATTGAGCGGATTGAATGGATGTTTGGGGCCCAAATGGAAACTTCTAAATTACAATTTTGGGATGACCGCAATTTAACCAATGTAAACCAAATCGGACTTAAAGGTGCCAATCTTAATCGGGATCAGGTAGGCTTTGCCACCGTACTAAAGCTCCACTCCAAAGGAGACAGTAAAGGCCAATGGCTTACAGATTTGGATGTGAGTTACCGTCAGGATCGGGTGAATGATCATAAGTCCAATTTAGTATTCAGAGATAATCACCAGCCCGGCGAAGGGGAGCAATCCTTTTTGGATTTTGGTGAAAATAAATGGCAAAATAACATTTTTAAAATATCCACCATCGCATCCAAGCGGTCACCAGAACAAACCATGGCTTATTGGGTTACTACAGGAAATAATGTGAAATTCCCATCCTTGCAGCAGCAAATTAGTTTAACGGATATGCCCCAAGGTCAGCGTCGGATTTTACGTCCGGAGCGAATGAAATCACTCGAAATTGGAATCAATTGGGTGCGGCAGCCGAAAGATGTACCGAACATTGATGTGATTGAATTTCAGGGGAGTTTCTTCCGGAATGATTATTTGAATAAAATGAGAATCACTTATTTATTGGGTATGCCTGTGGGTTATTATGAAAATGTGGGCCATGCCAATATGATGGGATTTGAAGGAAAGGTGACCATGAAAACTTATGGCGGTAAAGTGACAGGCGAGATGGGCTTTTCTAAATACAATGTATCTGATTTTAGCGCTTTCCCCTTTAAATCTGCCTTTAAGATTACGGCCAGTATGACGGCCAATTGGAAATATTTCTCAATTGGATCCAGATGGTTTCAGGAGGGAGAACAGATCGGAATGGTTCATGTGCCGGATAAAGAGTTTAATGAAATTGAACTGCCGGCATTTTCAAATTATGACATTTATTCTACCATCAATCTTTCCATCGGTCCGATTAAAGGGCAGTTGTCCTTTTCAGGGCGGAATATGAAAAAGAATGAAACATCATTAGATGGTTTATTATTGAGAGATACACGCAGATATATCACATTTACATCAGAATTCTAATGAAGAATGTATTTATAATGTGGTTCGGCCTGTTTTGGCTTGGCTGTACCGATAACCCCTTTGGCGGCGATGATAAAATTTCTAGTATATCTATGAGCGGAAATGTTCATCTTGATAACTCAAATACTCATGATGGAGTCATTGTTTGGATGGGAGGAACAACTTTCAATACAAAAACGGATAAAGAAGGAAATTTCGTTTTAAAATTGCCTGCAATAAGTGACCCAAATAATGGTGGGATCACTGATGGAGAACATACAATTTATTTTTTTATGAGTAATTATAGACTAAAAGTAATTGAAGTTGATTTGGTTGGAGGAAAAGTTGTTGCAACAGAGCTAATCAATGATGATGGTGAACTTTTAAAAAGTATTTATCTTTCCAGATTATTTGAAATTGTAACTACCGTTAGACAAATTGATGAAAGTGATGAAGATAGTGATGTGAGAATTCAGAAACTTCTAATTGAAATAGATTTAAAACCCGATGTTAACAATGTGATAATTCAGTCAAAAAATATTACCCTGCGTGATACAATTATTCATACCGGATTGATGGTGATAAACGAAGAAACAAATAATATCGCAGAAATGATCGATTTAGATGATGCTGAAATTGTAAAAGGTGGAATTATACCTCCTAAGGCACAATGGAGAATTAAACACCCTATTAATAAATTAATTTTGGTGAAAGGTAAGTATTTGATTTTCCCCTTTATAACGGTTGTTCATCAAAATTTGCCTAATGATATATATGATATTATAGGAAGTAATATTGGAAGTTTTAATTCGTCCTATCAATTTTATCCCATGAAACGCACTGGAGGGGAATTCATAATTGAATAAAGCAAAAAATGTTATTTATTTACCGATAAATCTACCTTACTATCCGCCCTCTATTATCCCCCAATTATGTTGATTAAAACAACGAGGAAACTTTACTTTTTTTTGATGTAATGAATAGTATTAATTAAATGGCAACTTTTTTAATGTAAATGCGTCAAAAATATGTAGAGGGTGATAAAAAAAATGATTAGGAGTTTAGTATGCTAGCAACAATGATTAATATACTCACTGCCCCTGGTGAGACTATGGATACTATTCTAAAGGAATTCAATTGGAAAAAAGCAATGATGCCTGTGGTTTTACTTATGGTGTTGGCTACCTTTTCAGGATTTATTCTTTCCGATCAAATTGCTGACCTTCAATGGGAACAGATAGAAAAAAGTATCAACAATAATGCCAATATTCCGGATGCGCAAAAAGAAGAAATTTTATCATCCCAGTATGATCGTGTGTATTCTGGTTCAGGTGCAGCAGCCATTTTTGCCTATGTGAGCATGGCCATATCATGGCCAATTCGCATTTTGTTTTGGGCACTGTTCGCCATGCTGGTAGCAAATATAGTCCTTGGTGGTGGTGGAGCATTTAATAAAGTTTTCACAATAACATCTTTTGCTTATATGCCTTCTGTAATTGAATATGTTATTAAAACACCCATTCAATACCTGACAGATAATATGATGATTTTTACAGGTCTTGGCCTTTTGGGAGTCGGTGAACAAGGTGAATTTCTTAATAGTTTTCTTGCAGGTATCGATTTATTTGCATTTTGGCGTGTCTTTTTGGTGGCAGTTGGTATGGGTATTCTCTATAACAAATCAACAAAAACAGCCCTCATTGCCATGACCGCGTTATGGATTTTTGGTCTGGTTATTTTTGCCGGCATGGGATCATTCTTCGCCGGTTTTGCAGGATAAGAAAGGAAAATATTATTATAAAGCGAATATTGATTCTGCTGCCCTTTACTTTGGGGGTCAGTCAATCCTATTCATTGGATGAAGCAATAAAAGTTGCTTTAAACAATAAGGAAGTGCTGAAAGCATCTACCATGGATTTAGAGTCTTCTCGGCAGAGTGTAAAGGGGTCCTACAGCAGCATTTTGCCCTCCATCCGGTTCTCAGGAGGCGTGAGTGAGTCACGCTTCCCGACCCAAACCGGAGGCTATAATGAATCATCGGGAGAAATCCTATTGGGGAGTGTAAGCAGCATCACTAGTGCCAGCTCCAGTATTTCACTATCACAAAATATCTATGATGGTGGCGTATGGTGGAATACGATCCGTCAGGCCAAGAATAGTTATCGAATATCCGAGGAATTTGATCGACAGGTTAAAACCAACATTATTCGAAACGTCCATTCCGCATACTTCAATTATCTCAAAGCATCTCAATTGTTGGATGTGGCCAGATCCAACCTCATGAGTTCGCAACAGCAGTTGGCATTGGCCCAGCAAAAATATGAATTGGGTTCGGCTAAAAAAACTGATCTGTTAAAAGCAGAAGTCCGCTTTGGTCAATCCAGAATTGATGTGGTCAATAATGATGCGGCATTGCAGAGAGCATACCTTACACTAAAAAATGCATTGGGGCTGATGAATACAGATCAGGACTTTACCGTACAAGATGAGGAACGGCCATTAGAAATGGTACCTGAATTTGATACAGGGTTTGAATTGGTACAAAAATTCAATCCCAGTGTGAAAGCAAAACAATACCAAATCACCGGTGCAAAAATCGGACATAAAATTGCAAAAGGCTCCCGGCTTCCAAATATTTCTGCAAACGCCGCCATGTCCGGGAGTGCAGATAATCTGGGGGATGCCATTTCTAACAGCTATAATGATCAGAAACGGTCGAGTACTGGTTTATCCATTTCAATTCCCATTTTTAGTGGAAATAGTATTTCTACGCGCATCCAAAAAGCAAAAATTGCCGTAGATAAACAAGAGTCGGAATATTTAACCCAACTTCAGGATTTATCTGTACAGCTTCAGGGATACTTAGATCAATTAAACAATTATCAGGAAATCATTCCGATCAATGAAACAGTCCTTGAATCTGCAGAGGAAGATTTGAAGTTGGCCCAAGTGCGATATATCCAAGGGTCCACAACCATTCTAGAAGTGTTAGATGCCCAAGTATCGGTGGTCAGGGCACGGTCATCTCTGATTCGCACAAAGTATGATGCCTATATTCAGCAGGCCAATTTAAAAGCACTATTGGGCACCCTGTATTCAGCAAATAATTAGAGGAGTAAACAGTGGCTAAATCAACATTAACAAAAAAGAAAAAATGGCTTATCTTCGGCGGGGGAGGTGTCCTATTGGTCGTCATGATCGTTGCCAGTTTAGGCAAGGATAACACAGATGCCATAAAAGTCGAAACAGAAAAAGTCAGTCTCCAAACAGTGATCCAGAAAGTGAATGCAAGTGGAAATATTCAACCTGAAACTGAGGTGAAAATTTCGGCTACATCATCTGCATGGATTGATTCAATTACGGTAAATGAGGGAGATACTGTCGTAAAAGGCCAACATTTAATTTCATTGGATAGAAAACAACTGTTGGCAAATTATAATTCTGCTGCATCTTCAGTGAGATCTGCTAAAGCACGATTAATACAAGAGGAGGCTTCCAAAAAGCGTGTAATTAATATGTATGAACAAAATTTAGCCTCAGATCAAGAATTAGAAGCAGTCCAGGCTTCTTATGAAATTGCAAAAAGTTCATTGGAGCAAGCCGAGTCAATGCTCGCTTCACGTAAGGATGACCTCGATAAAGCTAGAATTATGTCTCCACAAGATGGTGTGGTAACAAAAATTTATAAAGAAGTGGGTGAAATGGCTGTGGGAGGCATGTTTCAAGCTGATAATCTAATGATTATTGCCGATCTATCGAAAATGGAGGTAATTATCGATGTTAATGAGAATGATGTCGTTTCTGTTTCTATAGGTGATACAACTGAGATTGAAGTTGATGCTTTTCTAGATACCTTATTTTATGGTGTAGTAAGTGAGATAGCGCATATTTCTGAGACTACCGGCATGGGCTCACAACAACAAGTGACGAATTTCCAAGTTAAAGTTCGGATGCTTGATGTCCCTGATGGTATTCGGCCGGGGATGAGTGCAACAGCTGATATTATTACCGCAACAAAGCCTAATGTTATTGCAATTCCAATTCAAAGCTTAACGGTTAGACAAAAAGGTGCAGAGAAATATG
>CEUZ01052006.1_pt1 | contig 17894 bp, 13 predicted proteins | sample 361511 | NCBI WGS metagenome assembly CEUZ01 (sample SAMEA2622822, study PRJEB7988) | marine metagenome | biome: marine biome (ENVO:00000447); feature: surface water layer (ENVO:00002042); material: "saline water (ENVO:00002010), including plankton (ENVO:xxxxxxxx)" | depth 5 m
GATCATGTAAATAAATCTCAATCTACTAATGATGTATTTCCTACTGCCATGCATATTTCAATAGCAATTAGAGCGACTGGAAAATTGTTACCTTCCTTAAAATTGCTTAATCAAGAACTTAAAAAAAAATCTAAAGAATTTAATAAAATTATAAAAGTTGGAAGAACACATCTTCAAGATGCCACACCTATTACTCTCGGGCAAGAATTCTCAGGATACCATTCACAACTAACAAAATGTATAAAAAGAATAGAGTATGCTCTTGGAGAAATATATTTTTTAGCACAAGGCGGAACAGCGGTTGGTACAGGTCTAAATACCAGAAAAGGCTTCGATAAAAAAATAGTTGCTGAAATAAGAAAAATGACGAAATTGCCCTTCAAAACTTCTGAAAATAAATTTGCTTCATTGGCAGCTCATGATTCGATAGTTAATTTTTCGGGAACAATGAATACAACAGCAGTTTGTTTAATGAAAATTGCAAACGATATTAGATTTTTGGGATCTGGGCCAAGAGCTGGATATGGAGAACTGATTTTGCCAGAAAACGAACCTGGCTCATCTATTATGCCTGGAAAAGTAAATCCAACTCAATGTGAAGCGGTGACAATGGTATGCGTAAAAGTTATTGGTAATCACAATGGAATAACAATGGCAGGTTCTCATGGCCATTTTGAATTAAATGTATTTAAGCCACTTATCATACACAACATATTACAATCAATTCATCTAATGTCAGACTCATGTAAAAGTTTTGCAATTTATTGTATCAAAGGATTAAAAGCTGACAAAAAAAGAATTAAAAAATTTTTAGACAATTCTTTAATGCTTGTAACAGCTCTATCTCCAAAAGTTGGTTATGATAATGCTGCAAAGATCGCAAACAAAGCTCACAAAAACGGAACCACTTTAAAAGAAGAATCGATTAAATCTGGGTTAATAACTGAAAAAGAATACAATAAAATCGTTAATCCTAAAAAAATGATAAGTCCACACTAAACTAATTCTCATCATCTGATACTGACTTTATAAATTCCTTTAATTTAGGGAAGTGAAATAAACTTTGATAACCATTTTCTAACATTAAATTGTTAAATTCCTTTTCAATATAATTAATATCTTCATTATTAAATTTCTTATCATTTGATATTTCATAAAAACTGACTCTTGGATTATTTAAATCGAAGTTTCCTGAAATAAATAAATTAGAAGGTATGCTTTTTTTGTTATAAATTCCAAATTTACTTAAAAATTTTTTTTGATTATCTACAAAAATATTACTTTCAAATTTAAAAGTTGTAAATTTTTTATCATTACTTATTGCACCCAAAATATCCGCCGCCCCTAATTTTCCTAGATTTGCTAAAAATCTTTCTATTAAGATGCTGCCGTTATTGAACTTAATACGAGACTCAAAAGATTTCATTAAATTATAGCTAGAATATATTTTGTCAGAAGATAAAATTAAATTTCCATTTATTTTATTGTTAATATTAAACAATTTTTCCTTCTGTTCATTATCTAAACTTAAAAAATAATTAGATAATCTAGTAAAATTTATACTATTTAAGTTAACATCCAAATCAAAATTAAAATAAGGTAAAAAAACAATTTTACCATCTAATTTTCCATCAATAAAAGTATTTCTTAAATTTGATTTATTAATTATTAATTCATTATCTTTATAATCAATAATTGCTGTGATTTTATTCTTATCTTTTTTTATCAAAATATTTCCACTTAAAGTTTTTTTATCTGCATTAGAATTAAAAAGATTAATTTTTGTAAGTAGATTTAGATTTGACATTTTTAGCAAAACTTCAGTATTGGTTTTTTTATCAATTTTTTTAGTATTTAAATTAATAAAAATGTTATCATCTAAAAAATCTCCCTCTAATTTTGCCTCTATAGAATCTTCTATAAATTTTAAATTTAAATTTGCATTTTTTATAATTGCCACGTAGTCTTTCTCCTCATAAAATATTATTTCTCCTTTTTTAAAAACAATCGGGAGAAAATAAACCCTTTCTTTAAAAAGATCCTGATATTTTTTCGTGGCATTGATATTAAAATTAATTTTAAAATTATTTAATTCTAACTTTTTAAATTTGTGTTTATCTTTGGCTAGTAAATTTTTTATGGATAATTTTATCGAAGCTTGCTCAATTGTTGCTAATGTATTTTTTTTTTTAAAAAGTTCGTTTACTACTATATCTTTTATTTTTATTCTAGGTGTAGGATAAAAATTGTAGCTAATTTTTCCTTTTATTAAACATTCAAAATTTTTATTTTTACATAATGTTTTTAGAATATTAGATTTATCGTAATTAAAAAATGTGGGTATAAATAAATATAAAAAACCAAAAAAAACGAACGCAGCAGGAATATGAAAAAATATAAATTTGTTGCTTAAAAAATTGATTTTTTTTAAACGTTTAATATTGTATGTTTTTATATCGAGGAATTTTGATAGCTTAGAAAAATCAACTTTTCTAATATCTAAGTATTTTGTAATTTTTCTAAAGTCTATAAATCCCAAAATTTCAAAAAAATTATCTCTTATGTTATTGATATATTTTATGAATGTGGAAAACTTATATCTTTTAAAACTGAAGTATTTCATTTATTTTAATTTAAAGTTGTAAAATATAAATTTCATGCAAGTTATCAAACAAAATTATTTAAACAATCTAAATAAAAATCAAAAAGAGGCGATAATTAACCCTGAGGGGCCATGCTTGATTGTCGCTGGCGCCGGATCTGGAAAGACCAAAGTTTTAACTACTAGGGTTGTTCATATTATCAAGGAAAAAAAAGCTTGGCCAAATCAAATACTTTGCGTCACATTTACCAATAAGGCTGCAAGAGAAATGCAGAACAGAATTGCAAACTCCTTAAATGAAAAAACATCATCTTTGCCTTGGCTTGGCACTTTTCATTCCGTTAGCGCCAAACTATTAAGAAGACACGCAGAAGCTGTTGGTCTTAATTCTCGTTTTACAATTATTGACCAAGAAGATCAGTTAAGATTAATAAAAAATATAAGCAAAGCAGAAAATATTGATATAAAAAAAATATCTCCGCAATTTGTTTTATCATTCATCAACCAATGGAAAAATAAAGGCTTGTTGCCTAAAGATGTAACTGTCAAAAAAGGAATACCTTTAGAAAAAGCTATTTTGAATGTTTACAAATTTTACCAAGAAAGACTTAAAATTTTAAATTCGTGTGATTTTGGAGATTTAATTTTATTGTGTGTAAGTATGTTTGAAAATAATTCTGACATACTCGATTTATACACAAATAATTTTAAATATATTCTTGTAGATGAGTATCAAGATTCAAATTATATTCAAAGTAAATGGCTTAACTTGCTTGCTAAAAAAAATAATAATATTTGTTGTGTAGGAGATGATGATCAATCAATTTACAGCTGGAGAGGGGCTGAAATAAGAAATTTTCTTGATTTTAGCAAAACTTATAAAAATACAAAAATAATAAAACTTGAACAAAATTATAGATCAACTCAAAATATACTTAGCGCAGCATCAGAATTAATTGCAAAAAATAATGATAGGTTGGGAAAAAAATTATGGACAGACAGTAAAGATGGAGAGTTAGTAAAACTTACTTGTTACAAAAATGGAAAAGAAGAAGCTACAGGAATTAGTGATATAATAGAAAAAAAACTTAAAAAAAAATACTCTTTAAATAATATATCTATTTTAGTTAGAGCTATTTTTCAAACACGTGAATTTGAAGAAAGATTTTTAAAAATTGGAATGGGTTATCGTGTAGTTGGTGGTACAAAATTTTATGAAAGAGCTGAAATTAAAGATAGTGTAGCATTTTTAAGAATAATAAATCAAAAAAATGATGATTTAGCATTTGAAAGAATTATCAATGTGCCTAAAAGGTCTATAGGCGAAAGCACTATAAAACAATTATATGATTGGGGAAGGAAAAACAAAAAATCATTGGAAGACTCAGCTTTTGAATTACTGCAAATAAACAAGATCAAACCTAAAACAAAATTAGGCTTAGTAAAAATATTAAATCTATTTAGTAAGTGGAGAAATGATTTAAAAGAAAAAAAACATTATGAACTTATGGAAATTGTATTAGATGAGTCGGGCTATTCTAAAATGTTAAAAGATAAAAAAGATTTGGAAAGCGAAGGAAGATTGGAAAATTTAAAAGAATTAATTAGAGGTATGCATGATTTTGATAACTTGCAAGGTTTTTTAGAGCATGTTGCGCTTGCTACATCAATAGATCAAGACTGGGAAGGACAAAAAGTTAATCTAATGACAATGCATGCAGCTAAAGGTTTAGAATTTGATGCGGTATTTTTGCCTGGTTGGGAAGAAGGTTTATTTCCTCATCAAAAATCATTGGAAGAAAAAGGAGATTTAGCTTTAGAAGAGGAAAGGCGTCTTGCTTATGTTGGTTTAACAAGGGCAAAAAAAGAATCTTTTATATCTTTTGTAATGAACAGAATGTATCGAGGAGACTGGATAGAATCTTTAGCCTCGAGATTCATAGAGGAACTTCCTGAAAAAAATATTAAAAAAGAAGAAATGGAAGAACAAAACAGCGAAGATTTCTATTTCAATCAAGACATAGATTATAATGAAGGTATAAGAAGTCCGGGTTGGGCTAGATTGCAGAAAAAAAAATTAAAAAAAATTAAATGGATAAAATAAAAAAGTTACGTAAACTTTTCGAAACTTATAGTATTGATGGCTATATTGTACCAAAAAATGATGAATTTTTTGGTGAATACGTAGATCAAAGAAATGATAGATTAAATTATATTTCTTCTTTCACCGGTTCAGCTGGATATGCAATTATTTTAAAAAAAATTTCGTATTTGTTTGTAGATGGCAGATACACTTTGCAAGCCAAAAATGAATGCAATAAAAATTTTAAAATAATAGAAATACATAAAAAAAAACCATCAAAAATATTGGCTAAAATTAACACAAAGATAAAAATTGGTTTTGATCCCAAATTATTTAGTGAAGCAAATCTAATAAATAACTTTAAAGCACAAAATGTTAGTTTAGTACCAATTGAACAAAATTTAGTTGATGGGCTTTGGGTAAGGAAACCCAAAAGTAGAAATCAAGAATTTTTTCTTCTTAATTCTAAATTCGTAGGAAAGACTTATAAATATAAATTAGATATTGTTTGCAAAATTTTAAAAAAAAGAAGAATAAATAAACTATTAATAAGTGCACCAGAAAATTTAGCTTGGTTATTAAATATAAGAGGAAAAGATAGTAAATATTCTCCTATACCAAACTGCCATGCTATACTTGATAGTAATAAAAAAATAGCTATCATAGTTAATAAAAATAAAATTAATAATAAATTTAAAAAATATTTTAAAAATACAGTAAATTATATAAATCCACCAAATATTATTTATTATTTAAAAAATCTTGATAGAAAAAACACATTCCTAATTGATAAATTTTCTTGTTCTTTTCTTTACAAAAAATTGATTGAAAAAAAATTTAGATATGAAGAAAAAATTGATCCTATTTATTTTCTAAAAGCTAAAAAAAATAGTGTTGAAATATCAAATTCTATTAAGTCTCATATTTTGGACGGCGCCGCATTAACAAAATTTATTTATTGGATCAAAAATAATGTTAAAAAATTAAAAATTACAGAAATAAGCGCCGAAAAAAAACTTGAAAATTTTAGAAAAAAAAGCTCGAAATATAAATTTCCGAGCTTTAACACAATATCAGGAGCGGGTCCTAATGGTGCTATAGTGCATTATAGAGCAAATAATAAAACAAATCGTCAAATTAAAAAAAATGATATTTATCTTTGTGATTCTGGAGGTCAATATCATTACGGCACTACTGACGTTACCAGAACATTATGTTTTTCTAAACAGTCTCAAAAAATAAAAAATATTTTTACAAAAGTTTTAAAAGGACACATAGGTGTCGTGACTCACAAGCTTAAAAAAAATACAACTGGAAAAAATCTAGATGTCGTTGCGCGCGCTCCTTTAAATAGGAGTGGTTTAAATTATGCCCATGGAACAGGCCATGGTGTTGGTTATTTTCTTAATGTACATGAAGGGCCTCAAGCAATATCAAAATTTAATCAAGTAAAATTAGAAGAAGGCATGATACTTTCTAATGAGCCTGGCTACTATAAAACAAATAGCTTTGGAATTAGAATTGAAAATTTAATTTATATGAAAAAATATAAGAATAAATTAAAATTCGAAAATCTAACATTAGCCCCTATTGAAAAAGATTTAATAAATTATAAACTTTTAAACATTAAAGAAAAAAAATATTTAAGCGAATATCACAAAAAAGTCTTTTTTACTTTAAGTCCTTTTCTTAATAAAAAAGAAAAAAATTGGCTAAAATTAGTTACTAACTAATAATTTTATTCCACTCTTTTTCATTTAAAATTTTAATATTAAGCTCTTTTGCTTCGTTTATTTTTCTTACTGTTGGTTTTTCAGACCCCACAACAAGAAAATCAGTTTTTTTACTTATACTGCTTACTATTTTTGCTCCCATGTTTTCGGCTAAAGATTTCAATTCTGATCTGCTTTTGTCGAGAAATCCACCAGTAAACATAATTAATTTTCCACTAATTGGAGTCTTTTTACTGGAGTATTTGTATTCCTTGATTTTAAGAATTTCAATAAGTTGAGAAATAATTTTTAAATTTTGAGAATTAGAAAAATATCTTTTCAAAGATTCGATCTGAGCATTTCCGATTCCATCTATCGATTGAAGTTCTAAAATATATTTTTTATTACTATCATTTAATTTTTTAGAAATTTCAAAAAATTTTTTAATTTCCAAAAAATGTTTGGCTAAAACCTTTGCATTTTCTTCACCTATATGTCGAATACCTAATGAAAAAATAAACTTATCAAGTGAAATTTCTTTACTTTTGTTAATTGATTGTTTTAAATTATTAATAGATCTTTCGCCCCAACCATCAAAATTTTTCAGTTTGTTTAAATCTAAGGAAAAAATATCATATGTATATTTAATTAGTTTTTTATTCCAAAAATTATCTATTAATTTTTTTCCTAAACCTTCAATATTTAATGCATCTTTAGATACAAAATGTTTCAATTTTTCTTTTAAAATATCTTCGCAATTAAAATTTGGATCAGGACATCTTGTTACTGCATCTTTCTTTTTAGTATTACTATTGAATTCTTTAATGGTTTCAGAACCACAAGATGGACATTTCTTTGGAAAATTAAATTTTTTTGAATCTTTATTTCTTTTTGATTTGTCCACGCTCAAAACTTGGGGAATAACATCTCCTGCTCTCTGAATACAAACAGTATCACCAATCCTAATGTCTTTTCTTTCAATTTCATCTTCATTATGAAGCGTTGCATTTGAAACAACAACTCCTCCAATAGTAACTGGATTAATTTTTGCAACAGGTGTTAGAGCGCCAGTCCTCCCAACTTGAATCTCAATATTATTAATTCTTGAAAATCCTTTCTCCGCTGAAAATTTATGTGCTATTGCCCATCTAGGAGAATTTGAAATAAAACCAAGTCTCTTTTGTAATTTCAAATCATCTACTTTATAAACAAGTCCATCTAAATCGTAATCAATTTCTGATTTTTTTTTCTCAATTGTTACATGATTTTTATCAATTTCTTCTACGTTAGATATTAGTTTATTTAAAGGACTTGTTTTAAAACCCCAATCTCTTAATAATTTTAAATAATCAGATTGTTTTTCAAAATTCATAGGATGAACAATTCCAAAACCATAAGCAATAAACTTTAAAGGTATTTTTTTGGTTTCTTCATAATTTTTTTGTCTTAGGGATCCGCCAGCTGCATTTCTTGGATTAGCAAACTTTTTATTAATTTTTTTAAAATCAGTTCTAGATATATAAACTTCTCCACGAACTTCTAATATTTTAGGAAAATTTTTTTTTTCAATTTTTTTAGGTATGTCACTAATTGTTCTAAGATTATTGGTGATATCTTCTCCTATTTTTCCATCCCCTCTGGATAGGCCTAAAGTAAAAAGTCCATCAACATATTTTAATGATGAAGAAATTCCATCAATTTTAGGTTCTGCAGAAAAAATTATTTTTTCTGAATTTTTAAAACTTAAAAAATTTCTAATTTTTTTAATAAAATCTTCTATGTTTTCTATAGAAAATGCGTTTGATAATGATAGCATGGGAGATTCGTGAGCTACTTTTTTAAACTTATCTGATGGCTGATAACCAACCTTACGGCTTGGAGAATCTTTGCTTTTTAAATATTTATATTTTTTTTCTAGATTTAATATTTCTGTTTTAATATCGTCATAATCCTTGTCCGAAACACTTGGATTATCATGTTCAAAATAAGCTTTGTCGTGTTTTTTTAATTCCCTTATTTTTTTAATATAAACTTTTTCAATTTCTTTTTTGTGCATGAAGCATTTACTCAAACAAACTTTTTATTTTTTTTCTAATTAATCCCATTTCTTTATTTTTTTTGATTTTTTTTGCTTTGTATTTTTTGTTAAATACTTTATAGCTTTTTTTATACCACTCCCCTGATTTATAATTATATCCTAGTATTGATGCTGCTTCTTTCGCCTCATCTTCTAATCCTAACCTATAATAAATTTCTACAAGCCTATGCAATGCTTCCTCGATGAAAACTGTTTTCTCATATTTTTCCACTACAATTTTGAGTCTATTCAATGCCGGTATCCATTTTTCAGTTTTCATGTAAAATCTTGCTATCGACATTTCTTTTGCCGCTAGTTGATCTATTATTAAATCTATCTTGAATCTTGCATCTGTGGCATAGTCAGTATCGGGATAAGTTTTTACTATGAATTCAAATTTTTCCTTTGCTTTTAATAAGGGACCTAGATCTTTTTTTTCATCCAAGATCTGTTCGTAATAACACATAGCTATTAGATAGTGCGCATAAGTTAAATTGTCATCTGCCGGATAATATTTAATGTGCCTCTCCAAACTAAAGATTGCATTTGAATATGCATTTCTAGAGTACTCAGAATAGCTTGCCATTAAACTTGCTTTGGTTGCCCATTTTCCTTGTGGTGTTAAGCTTTCTACTTCTTTAAATTTTTTTCCAGCATAAAAAGCATCTCCTTTTTTAAGAGCTTCGACTGCTTCTTGATAAACAATCACTGCTTTTTCTTCATCGGTTGGTTCAGAAACTATTTTCTCTGAATTTTTTTTTGAACAAGAAAATAATAAAAAAAATGATAATAATAAAATAAATATTCTTTTAAGCATTGTAGATAAAAAACTATTTTATCAAAAAATCTGATTATTACAATTTTCTTAGTTGATCTTTATTTATGCATTAACAGCTATTGGGCTTGTGTAAGTGCTGTCTTTTGGATCTTTTTGTTTTCCGTCGAAACTTTCGAATTCCCAATTGGATTTATTTGAAAGAAATTCCTTTAGTAAAGTATTAGTAAGTTGGTGTCCTCCTTGAGAAGTTTTAATATGGCCATAGATTCTGTGACCAGACAACATAAGATCTCCTAAACAATCTAGTATTTTGTGATCAACAAATTCGTGTCTACTTCTAAGGCCATCATCATTTAGAATTTTATTTTCTTTAACCACAATTGCATTCTCCAAAGAACCTCCTTTAGCTAGTCCTTGGCTTTTTATTTGATCAATATCTTCATACAAACAAAATGTTCTAGAATTATATACAGATGTCAAATCTCCATCACTAAATTTAAATTCTTTTCTTCGTGTTCTGATTAATGGATTTTTATAAACAATTTCAAAATCAATTATTAGATCTCTATTAAGAGGTTCAATTGAAATTTGTTTTTGTCCATCTTTAACTTCAACTTTTTTGATAGCTTTAATAAATTTTTTTGGTAACTTTTGTTCTTGCAACCCCACAGATCTAATAGCTTCAACAAAATCAAAAGCTGATCCATCCATTATTGGAACTTCGGGGGCATCTATTTCGATAAGAGCATTATCTATTCCTTCTCCATAAAATGCAGCCATTAAATGCTCAATAGTAGAAACTGTTACTCCATGGGAATTTTTTATTTTTGTACAAAGTATTGGTGAACTTACATTATTATAATTTGCTTCAACTATATTTTTTGAATCTTCAATATCGATTCTTTTAAAAATTATCCCTGAATTAACCTCAGCTGGTTTTATGTAAATATTAACTTTCTGGCCATTGTGCAATCCTACGCCCTGGAGTTCTATGGTGCTATTGATAGTTTTTTGCAAGTTCATCTCTTAAGATAATTATATATAAAAGACCCGTTATTCATAAAAGACAACTTATATTACTAAACAATACAACTTATTTTTTTACCACCTGATACCGAAAATTTTAGAAAAAAAGCTCATTTTTCCAATATTTCTTCCCTCTTTTTCTGGTATTGCTTCTGTTTCCCAGCCATCTTTGATTATTTTTAACGCTCCTAAGCAAGAAGAAAAAATTTTTTCTAAGTTTTCTTTACCGTCGTTATTATTTCCTTGTATTTTTTTAATATTAGGACCAATAAATTTAACACAATATCTTTCTAAGTTTTTTAAATCTATTTCATCGCCTAATAATAAGCTTACGTTAGAAGTCAAGTTAAATCCTGCTATGGTTATTTGTTTTTTCATTGTTTCAAAAATTTCATCTAATCTTGCTTTCACAACATTCAAAATTAAATCTTTACTTATTCTTCTGAAATTTGAATTAGTAAAATATTTTTTTTTTAAATAATTATTTTCATCAAAAAGATTATTGTTATCCTTAAATGAAAAATCTATATCATTTCTTATAAGTTCAGATTCATGAAAGCTAAGCGAACAAACTTTAGAAATATCTTTCGTAAGATGATTGGTTCCCATTGGTAAAGTTATAGAATGAACTAATGCCAAATTTTTAAATAATCCCAGACTAACTTTTTCAAAACTCATATTTATTAAGATTGAGCCAAATTCAAGTTCTTTGTTATTTAATAATTGCACTCCCAGTGCAAATGTCCCGGAAATTAATCTATCAATCTCTATGTCGCAATCCAAAAATACCTGATTTATATTTTTTAGATTATTTTTTGGCATAGAAATAAATGTCATTTCATGACTTATGGAATCTGCATAAATTCCTACTGGCTCTTTAATAAATATTTTACCATCAACAATATAATTATGATTAAATATATGAATTATAGATTGCTTTTTATCGTTTAGAATCAATTGTTTTTTAGCTTCTTTTAACAAAAATTCTATATCTTCTTTATAAATTTTAGAACCATCAATTTTTTTATGCTTTGAAAATTTAGTACATAAAAATTCCGGCTCTTCAAATACGACGTTAATTTTTTTTAAAGATACTTTAGCTTTTTTTTCGGCAACACCTATACAAGATCTAATTACATTTGATGCTTTTTTTAAATTTACTACTATGTCGTTATGAATACCTTCAGAGGATGTAATTGATGTAGATAATATTTCTGAAGTATTGTTGTCATTTATTTTAAAAATTATACACTTTATATTTATATTACCTAGTTCAATTATTCCTATGGGGCCTTCGGAGTTCATTACTCTACTATTATCTTACCATCTACCCGCAAATCAATGATTTTATAATTTTTAAAATCTGTACGATTTAATAGTTCAACAGATTTTTTAATCGCACTATCAGTGTTTTTATTGGGAAATTTTATTATTTTATCATCCAAAAGCTGCAAATCCCATCTACCTATTTGAAAATAGTAAAAATTTTTAATTTTTTGCTCGGGAAAGTTATTATATTTTAGCTTTTTAAAAAAATAAATGAAATTATTTTCAGCGCCCTCTCCAAAAATACTAGGCAGCTCTCTAAATTTCATGCTATCGTCAAAAGATATTAAATTTGAAGAACTGTCTAATAAATATTTACTTTTATTTTTAAAAAAAAACGCAATTGGTTTTGTTTCATAAATTTTAATTATAATTGTATCGGGATATTTTTTTTTAACTTCTATTTTTTTCATAAAATTTATTTTTTTTAGCGGTTCTTCTACATCACTTCTTCTAATTAAAAAAATATTCTTGCCATAGATTTTGCTTAATTTATTTTGTATTTCATCTTTTTTAGTCAAAAAATTATTGGTTAATATTATATTTTTGACTTCAAAAAATTTATTATTTGTTTTTAATTGTAAATCTAGCTCTCTAGGATTAAAAGTGGTCAAAAAAACAAAAACAATTAGTAAAAAAAAAATTCTATATATTTTTCTCATCTGTTAATGCTTGCATCTTTGGCCATCCAAACAACCAAATCTTCAAAACTGATACCACAGTAATTTGCTATTTCGGGAACTAGTGATAATTTAGTCATGCCAGGTTGAGTGTTTGTTTCTAATAAATAGAAGTTATTTTTAAAAAATCTAAAATCTGACCTTGTTACCCCTTTGCACCCTAACAATTTATGAGCCCTTTTGGCCAAAGAAAGAACTTCTTTGGTTTTATTTTTTGAAAGCCTAGCTGGCATAACATGCTTAGTTTTAGCCTTAGAAGAATATTTTGCTTCATAATCATAAAATTCTCTTCTAGGAATAAGTTCTATTGCTCCTAAAGCTTTTTTTCCCATTACCGCAACCTGAATTTCTTGACCAGGAATATACTTTTCAACAAGTATTTTATCATATTTTTTTTTTAACTTATTGTAATTTTTATTAAATTGTATTTTATTTTTACAAATATAAACTCCTAGGCTTGATCCTTCATCAATCGGTTTAATTACTATAGGAAATTTAATATTTTTATTTCTTAATTTTTTTTCTAAACTTTTTTCTTTTCTTTTTTCTAAGGTAAAATATCTAGGTACCTTAATTCTATTTTTCTTAAATATTAGTCTTGATAATTCTTTATCCATGGCCAAACTTGAAGATAAAACACCTGAATGAGTATAAGGAATTTTTATCGACTCTAATAAACTTTGAACAAATCCATCTTCTCCATATTTTCCATGAAGTGCATTAAATACTAATTTCGGTTTTAATTTTATTAATTTATTTGCAAAATACCCCTTGGCATCTAGCTCTTTTACTTTGTAGCCACTTTTTTTTAATGCTCTTGAGCAGGCCTTTCCTGTTAAAAAACTTATCTCTCTTTCTCCTGACAAACCTCCCATAAGAACAACAATTAAATTTTTCACTATTTTTCTCCTATAATTCGAAGTTCTAACTCTAGATTTATTCCGGTTTTATCTAAAACTTTGCTTTTAACCTGGTGAATTAAATTTTCTAAATCGTTTGATTTAGCATTTCCTTTGTTAACGAAAAAATTGCAATGTTTTTCAGAAATGTAAGCATCTCCTACTTTCATCCCAGCGCATCCAGAATCTTTAATTAGTTTCCATGCCTTATTACTTTTTGGATTTTTAAAAGTGCTCCCACATGTTTTAATTTTTGAAGGTTGATCTTTTTTTTTTCTATCTATTAAATTATTTATTTTCTTCTTAATTTCAGATTTATTTGCTTCTTGACCTCGAAACGTAGCGCTTACAAAAATTAAATTATTCTCTAAACTACATGTTCTATAGGAAAATTTAATATCTGAAGAATAAATTATTTTCATTTTGCCGCTTAAATCCATAACTTGAACTGAAACTAAAATTTTAGAAATATCTTCTTCATAACAGCCTGAATTCATTCTAATGCCTCCTCCAATTGTTCCTGGTATACATGATAAAAACTCAAAACCTGTTAATGAATTTTCGTAGGCAAAATTTGAAACACTTTTATCTAATGCAGAAGCACCAGCAATTAAGGTGTTTTGATTAAACAGAGACATATGAGAAAAAGATTTACCTAGCTTAATAATGATTCCATCAAAGCCTCCATCTCTAATTAATGTATTTGAACCAGCACCCAATACTGTAATTTTATCAAATCCTTTTATATTTTTTAAAAAAATAGATAATTCATTTAGGTTTTTTGGTCTAAATATAACTTTTGCAGGTCCTCCTAGATTAAACCAAGAATACTTTGAAAGATTTTCATCAAACAATATTTGACCTGAAATTTTGTTCTCAATTCCTTTTATTTGTGAAATTATTTTCATTTTAATTTTTCACTAATTTCTCTAATCCAATTTGAAATGCTACCAGCGCCCATACAAATAATGATTTCATTGGATAATAAATTTTGTTTAAAGTAATTTTTTAAGTCTTTTTTATCTTTTATATTAATTACTTGTACTTTTGATTTTTTTGAAATTAATTTAGAAAAATTCTCTTGATTAAAATTGTACTTTAATTTTTCTCCGGCAGAGTAAACTGGGCAGAGCACAACTTCATCGCTCAATTTAAATGACAAAGCAAATTCATTTTTGAGAAGTTTGAGTCTAGAGTATCTATGAGGTTGAAAAACAGAAATTATTTTTCTATTTTTATAAACTTCTCGAGCGCCACTTAAAACAGCTTTAATTTCTGTGGGATGATGGGCATAATCATCATAAAATTCTCTTTCCTGGATGGAAAAAACCTTAGTAAATCTTCTTTGAATACCTAGAAATTTTTTAAGTGCCTTTTTTATTTTACTTACTCTAATTCCAAGATTTAATGCTATAGCTATTGAAGCCGTAGCATTAGTTACATTATGATTACCAATTAAATTTACCTTTATATTTTTAATTTTATAAACTTTGTCACCAGATAATTTTATTTTTAGATCAAAAATTGTGTATTTTTTTTCTTTTTTAACGTTAAGAATTTGATAATTTGAATTTTTATTAAATCCATATGTCAAAAAATTGCTTGTTCTACATTTCGTTAGAATTGATTTTAAATTATGATTATCTATACAAACTAAAGATTTTCCAAAAGATGGTGTTTTTTCAATAAACGCAGAAACACTATTTTTTAATTTTTGAAAATTTCCATAAAAATCTAAATGCTCTTTGTCTACATTTGTTACAATAGAATATGTTATAGGTAACTTTAAAAAACTTCCGTCTGATTCATCTGACTCAATAACTGCCCATTCCCCTTTACCCAGTTGAGCATTATTTTTTAGAGAATTTATTACACCTCCATTAATAACTGTGGGATCTAGACCGGCTTCAACTAAAATATTGGCTACTAAGGAAGTTGTTGTGGTTTTACCATGTGACCCAGTAATGACTATATTTTTTTTTAATGCCACTATGTTTGCCAACATTTCCCCTCTTTTAAATATAGATAATTTTTTACGTTTTGCAGTCTGTAGCTCTATATTGTTTTTTTTTACGGCAGAAGAAATAACAACCATAGTAGCTTTTTTTAAATTTCTGTAATTATGTCCGAAATGAACTTTGATTCCTGATTTAACTAATCTTTCTGTATTTTTATTTTTAACTAAATCACTTCCTTGAATAGTAAAACCCATATTTTTCATAATTTGAGCTAATCCACTCATTCCAATTCCACCTACGCCAATAAAGTGAATTATTTCATTGCTAGCTATATTAATTTTCATATTTAAATAAATTCTTTGATTTCATTTTCTATCTTGCTGTAAACATTTTTGCTGTAATTTTTTTTCATATTTTCGCGAAAATCTTCTAGTTTTTTTTTATTTTTTATTACATCTTGAAGTAAATTAAATAAATTGTTTGTATTAAAATTATTTTGATCTAAAAACCAGCAATAACCCTTGTTTTCATAATACTTTCCATTTAGATATTGGTGATTATCTATAGAGTCAGGAAGAGGAACAGCAACAAATGGGGTGAGAGTATGTACTAATTCTGCTGTGGCAGAGGCTCCACATCTTGTTATTGCTAAATCTGAATACAAAATTAAATCTAATATATTTTTATCAAACTCAAAAACATAATTTTTTATATTATTTTTTTTATAATAATCAAATATAAAATTTTTCTGACTAGCTATACATTGTTGTTTAACCTCTATTTGATATCCTTTATTTTTTATCATATTAATAACTGGTGGAATAACTTTTCCAAAAATTTCAGCACCCTGACTACCTCCTAAAACTAAAATACAAAAGTCTTTTTTGTATTCATTTTTTTTAATAGTTGAATAGTTAATTATTTTTTTGTCTAAAATAGATCCCACGTGGCAAATTTTACTATTATATTTTTCTGGAAAATTTTTTGTTATTGTTTTTGCTACAAGTATTTTTTTTGAATATGATATTAAATGTCTATTAGCTCTACCTAATACCAAATTATTTTCATATATTATCAGAGGTAAATTGAAAAATCTTGAAACAAAAGAAATAGGAAAAGAAACATATCCTCCAAATCCTAGTACAAGATCAGGTTTTTCCTTTTTTAAAATAATTATTGACTTTAATATAGAATAAAAAATTAAACATAAAGATAAAATTTTTTTTAAGAAATTTTTATTAGTGGGCGTTCCTGTATTTAATATATGTGATCTAAATTTTGAATAATTTTTTATAAAATTATTTCCTCTAACATCTGTTACCAACAATACTTCATAGCCTTTATCAAAAAAGTGTTGCATTAAATTAATGGCTGGAAATATATGTCCACCCGTTCCTCCTGTTGAAAAAATTATTTTTTTACTCATTTTTTAAATATCTTGATGAATCCTTTCGTGTAAAATTTAAAATAATTCCAGCTATAATTGAACTTCCAATTAGCGAGGAACCACCATAACTTAAAAATGGAAGCGTCATACCTGTTGTGGGGAGCAATCTAGTGTTTACTCCTATATGAATAAATGTTTGAATAATTAAAAGTGAAATCAAACCAACCAAAGCCAATTTAAGAAATTCATCTTTTTCTAAGAAAATTTTATTCATCACCTTATAACCAATAAATAAAAATATGATTGCAATAAATAAAACAAATATTGCTCCAAATTCTTCTGAAATCACAGCAATTATATAATCAGTGTGTGCTTCAGGGACTTTATCTTTTAAAATACCTTCACCCATACCTTGGCCGGTAAGTCCTCCTTGTTTAATTGCATCCAATGCTTTCTGTGATTGGAAATTATCACCTGCTTTTGGATCTAAAAATGTTTTAATTCTTAATAAAATGTAACCAAACTTTTCTGGGGAAAAAAATATTACTAAAGCTATAATGCTTATAAATAATAAACCTAGAACAGATAATATAATCATATTAAAACCTGATGCAAAAATCATAGTTACCCAAGCTGACATCAATAATAATGATTGCCCAAGATCTGGTTGGTTAATCAAAAATATTACTATGAGAAGCAAAACTAAAAATGAATATAAATATCTTTTATAGATATTATTTTTTTCATCTAATGCAATAATTTTTGCAACAAAAATTATAAATAGTGGTTTAACTAATTCCACTGGTTGAAATATAGGAAGAAAAGGAAAACCCACCCATCTTTTTGATCCTTTAATTTCGACGCCAAATACAGGGACTAGGGCAAGAATTATAACTGAGACAATAAATAACAAAATTAAAATTTTTACTAATTTATTTTTTTCTTGCACCGATATTGTTACGATTAATAATAATGAAATAGAAACAAATACAAGATGTTTTGCAAAAAAGAAATATGTTTGCTTGTTCATTTTTTCTGACATGATTGAGGTAGTAGAAGAAAAAGAAAAAAAAAGTCCTAACAAAAAGAGAAATATAAACATAATTAGAATTTGCTTATCTATATTTCTCCACCATTTAGCTATTAGTCCAGTATTTTCTCTTTCAAAATTAAACATGTATACCTTTTTTAAATTTTTTAATTATCAAACTTCTAAAATAATCACCTCTATTTTCGAAATTGCTAAATTGATCAAAAGATGCAGCTGCTGGACTAAGTAAAATAGTATTCTTGTTGTTTTTTTCTAATTTCAAATCATTATAAATGTTATTGACTGCATTACTTATATTTTTTGAAATAGTGTATG
>CEUZ01030488.1_pt1 | contig 17882 bp, 12 predicted proteins | sample 361511 | NCBI WGS metagenome assembly CEUZ01 (sample SAMEA2622822, study PRJEB7988) | marine metagenome | biome: marine biome (ENVO:00000447); feature: surface water layer (ENVO:00002042); material: "saline water (ENVO:00002010), including plankton (ENVO:xxxxxxxx)" | depth 5 m
CGTTTAGTTTCGTTTAACCACCTTCAGATTGCTATACTATTGCTATACTAATTCCTATATGGCTTACTATACACCGCAATACGATTAACGTACTGCATAGCAAGGTCAAAATTCGGATGAGTATATATCTTGGTAGTGTCACTGGAAGCATGAGCCAAGAGTTTCTGCCTGTATCATATACAAATAAAGACCAGCACTAACTGGCTGACCTGAATTGTTGGTAGCATTCCAGCGTACTGATTTAAAGCCTGCATTCTGCTGGCTGTTTACCATGGTCTTAACTACACGTCCCATCATATCGTAGATAGTAATGTTGACAAGTTCATCTTCGGGCAAATCATAGCGTAGAGTTGTGACAGGTTAATTAAGCTTCATATAAACTCTATATAAAAACTTAATAATAATTAAGAAAAGTTTTGGATAAAGGAATAATTATGTTTGTTTAAAATAATTTTTAATTAAATAAATAATTTATTGTAATTCCATAATTTGAAGGATCTCCATAACTGATATATCGCCTATCTGGGTATTCATGATCTTGATCTGAAATATTCCAAATAGGTTCTAAGCCAAAGTAAAATCCTCGTATAGCATAACGTTTATCAAAAATATTTTCTCCCCATAACCTTATAGACAAATTCCTGAATTTGTAACCGATATGTGCATTTATAATTTCGTAAGGATTAGAAAATTGATTATTATTATCTGAAAAATAAAATTTATCTTTCCCTTTGATCTCAATGCGACTAAAGAAACCATCATCTTTGGTATAATCAACATATAAATTAAATGAATAATTTGGAGCATGGGCAGCTTCTCTACTACCAAGAACAATTGATGTATTTGATCCTGATTGAAATTCAAATTTATTTATGTTTGTTCGTAGTACACCTAATGCACCTGTGAAAGAAAAAGATGAATTGAAATTATATGTTGCATCGATTTCCAACCCGCCCACAAAACCGCTTGTCGCATTAGACGTGAAGTACTTAAAACTATTTGGGTCTCCTTCTTCCTGTTGCGATGAAATGGATACCTGTTGATTAATTCTATTTGCATAAAATACTGCTAAATGCAGTTTTGATTTATTTGAAAAACTTCTTAATCCTATATCAAAATTTGTTATGTATTCAGGATTATACTCACGATTTTCCAATGAAAGTGAAGGATGCTGGTTAATACCGCCTGGTTTGTAACCTCTGGATATGCTAGTAAAGGCCCTTTTTCTTTCATTTACTATAAATTGAAGAGCAATTTTCCCTCCTAGATGATTATTTGGAGTCTCAAATTTTACAACTTCAAATGGCTCGTACCCATATGTGTACCAATCATAATAACTTGCATTACCAGTATATGAAATATTGTGCATTTCTTTTCGAATATTTCCAATTATCCTTAATTGATTTGATACGTAATAATCTATCTGACTGTATACTGAAAGAATATCGAAATTGAATGATCCAGATGCAACGGCTGCATCACCCCCAAATAAATACCCTGTTGCATTATCTTTCTCTTTCATTGACCTAGAATAAACACCAACCAAAAAATTTCCATAATTTATTCTAGCTTCTAAATTTTGGCTTTCACGCTTTCTGGATGTACTATCAAAAAAATCATATTCCCATCCAGTTATGTTTGGATCAAATAAATAAGGTTCCTTCAGCCAAAAATCTTTATTACCCCAATCTCCATCATAAGCATGCACTAAATTTGTTTTAGATTCAGAAAAAATAACCTCAGCATCAAATTTCCCGCCTGAGTATTTGGTCCGCAAAGAATAAGCACCAGTTTCTTGACTATCAACCCCTTGCTTATCTGTATAGGTTATCAGTTTAGTATTATTGTCTGGCGCCCATGCATCATAATTATTATTCAAAACTGCTTTAAATACAGTAAGAGTTGCATTGATACTCTCATTTGGTGTAAAACTCAGTTTTTTGCGTATCAAGTCTTCTTTTTTCCCATTTGTATTTGATTTATTCAAAAATTTATTCTTGTGATAACCATCGATGGATCCTGACTCAAAAACTACTCTAGCTGAAAGACTATTTATTAAGGGCAAATTAAACATTCCATTCACTCTTTTAAGATTATAAATACCTCTAACTAACCTAAAGCTACTCTGGATGTGATCAGCAGGATCCATTGATTTGAAATTAATAAGGCCTGCAAATGCATTAGGACCGTAAACCGCGGATTGTGGCCCTTTAAATATCTCTATTTGCTCAAGGTCATAGAGCATACCTGACATCCCTAAACCAGTGAGATCTATATCATCGATCACAAAACCAACCGAAAAATTAGGAGCACCTTCACCAAAATAATGACTCCGCTCCCCAATCCCTCTAATTTGAAAATATCTTGGTCGACTGGTGCCTCCGGCAAAATTCAAGTTTGGAATTTTCCCCATGATATCCTGAAAATGGCTACCATCATTCTTTTTGATAAGTGATTTACTTAATACTTTTACTACGGAAGTGGAATTTAATAGAGACTCGTTTTCAAAACCTCCGGTTACTGTGATTAAATCACTTTGAATTACTTTTTTAAAAAGGACTATTTCCATTTTAGTTTTTGCCATTAGTTCTAATTCTCTATAGCCGATGTGTGAAAACTTTATTTTTTCCCCTTCTTGAGCATTAATAAAAAATTTTCCATTTTTGTCTGAAGTAGTACCACTAGAGCGGTAAGAAATATTTACACCTTGTATTGGCTGATTGGAATCACTATCAATTATCGTTCCTTCTACTCCACCCATAATAATAGAAAAGAAAAGATTTATTAGGATTATGTATATCAATAGAATTCCTACGCTGGTATTATCCAGATCAGGTTCACGGGTTTATTCTCAGTAATTCCGCCTGTATCGGAAAAACACCCCCAATTATAAAACTAAAATTACATCATTATTCAAAAAAGAAAAATTATTTAGCGAGAAAAATGCTACCCATAATTCGTCAAAGAAAAACCCCCGAATATCTGAAACTGATCTGAATATATTAGATTAGTCAAATTCTTTTTTTGATTCCTTTGTATAGATTACTTTCCCATCCACATAGATTAATTCTTTCCTTTTCAACCCATTGTGCCACCATTCAGTCCATAGGCCGATTTTAGAACCACCTTTATAATTTCCTTCCAATTTTTTTTCTCCATTTTTATGCCATTTTATGAATAGTCCTTCTAATTTCCCTTTTTTATAATTTTTTTGTCTGCTTTTTTCTCCATTTTTGTACCAATATATACACAATCCATCTTTTCTCCCTGCCTTGAAATTCACATCTTTCCTTTTCTCTCCATTATCATACCATTGAGTCCATAAACCATCTTCTTTCCCATCCTTAAATGATACTTTCCTCCACTTCATTCCATTAGGTAAATACAAGATATATTTTTCTTTTTTCATATCATAATTGATTTAATTCTGGTTTAAATATTTTATAAAATTCTGTTTACTGTAGAATTCTAAAACATTTATTATTTTTTATTTTGATATCCCCGATAAAAATTTATGATTTGTATTTATCAATGATATTTATTTCTTCTACCAGACCCTTGAAATACGATTCATAAACCACCTCTGTCAGCCATTCTTTCTCACTCTCTACATCTGTTAATAATACTGTTTTGTACCAAACTTTTTCTACTGGATTCCAGCTATATCCATTTGTCTTAATAGTATTCTTTTTTATCTCATCGAATGGAAAATTTGTAACCTTAATAATATAGAACTGTTTTTTAGAGTTTTCGATCAATTCAACTATAGGTCTGTCACCATTATAATGGCTATGAGTTAAAAGATGTATCAGCGCATCTATATCATTCATGGCTCTATGTGCATCAAAGTAAAAACCATGCCAGTAACAGAGAAGTTCCTGTTTTGTATTGGAAAAACCTCTTTCCATCCAGGAAATATCATTCATGGAGCAGGCCCAAACTAAATTCGGTGATACTTCTGAATCCCGATCAACGAATGGACGATCAAAACGAGCATTATGTGATACAACAAAATCCATATCTTTCAAAATATCATCTACAATAGACCAGTCAATAGATTGCCCTTTGACCATTTCATTATTGATACCCGTCAACAATGTTATCTTATCATCCAATTCCTGATTTGGATCATTGAATGATTCATACTCATGATCAATGGAAATGATTTTACCAGAATTTTCTTCCACTTTTACAACTTTTACAGCAAGTTCAATCACTTGATCATTTAATTTATCAAGACCAGTTGTTTCTGAATCTAAAAATGCTATAGAAACGATATTTTCAACTGATATTAGAAGTTCAGGAACAGGTTCTCTGCACTTATAGAGTATTATATTTTCACCGTCTTTTTTTATTGAATTAACAAAAGACATAAAAGTCTCCTCTAATTATTTAACATTTCCAGAATATGATCACGCATATAAGTTGCTATATACGCCTTTGCTCCATCATTCTGCAAATGGGTGATTAATTGATTTTGCACTGTAAAACCATAGTACTCTTCCAGTATCAATCTATATAGAGAAAGTTGTAGTGAGTAGTGGTAAAAATTGCAGTCTGGTACATCGCGCGTAGCAAATTTGTTACCCGTTTTATTTCCAAATGATGTAGTATTAATCCTTTTTGATGTTTTCCAGTCAATTATCTCATAGATACCAGTTACTTTATCCAGGGCCAATAAATCTATAGTTCCAGCAATTTTTAATTCTTTGCTGTAAATAAGCACTTCGGAGAATACTTCAATATCAGATTTTTTTTGATAATTTTTTAACCAATCAATAGCAACAACCGCTTTGGCTTCTCCAGGAATAGCACCTTCTTTCACCCAGTTCTCAATTTCATCATGTACTTTCGTGCCATGTCGACCAGAAGCTTCCCATTCATCAATGAGAGATTCAACTGAACGATCAACATATTTTGGATGGGTTGAAACAAGTTTTTTAGCAATTTTTTCAGAATCAAATTTCTCAAAGAAATTGTGAACAAAAGTAGTTACACTGGTAAATACAAGCTCAGGTTCTTCAACCAAACTATATTGGTGATTTTCCTTATCCAGGATGATGTTTTTATTTGTTAATGTATTCAAGATCGCTTGCTTCTACCACTTTTCATTATCATATTAGCTTCTTCTCTGGTGAAAATTTATTTACATTGGTTATTCTAATAAACAAAAAACCCCAGATCCTGGGGTTTTTTGTAATTAGGTTTCGTTTTATGAATTAATTATAAATCAAAACGATCAAGGTTCATTACTTTAGTCCATGCATCTACAAAATCATTCACAAATTCTCCTTTGTAATCATCACTGGCATACACTTCAGCCAGAGCCCTTAATTCAGAGTTTGATCCAAAGACTAAATCTGCACGGGTAGCTGTCCATCTGACTACACCTGTTTTTCTATCTCTACCTTCAAATTCTTCCTTTGAATCGGAAGTTGCTTTCCATTCTGTGCTCATATCCAGCAGATTTATAAAATAATCATTGGATAATACTCCAGGTTGATCGGTCAATACACCATGCTTCGACTGATCATGGTTAGTATTTAATACGCGCATTCCTCCAATCAGTACGGTCATTTCCGGCGCAGTAAGAGTTAACAATTGAGCTTTATCTATCAACAACTCTTCCGTAGAAAAAATATACTTTGTTTTAAGATAATTACGAAATCCATCTGCCTGAGGTTCCAGTACAGCCATTGAATTAACATCAGTCTGATCCTGCGATGCATCCATCCGGCCAGGTGAAAATGGAACACTCACAGAGTAGCCCCCATTTTTTGCAGCTTCTTCTATTGCTGCACACCCACCCAGAACAATGAGATCAGCCATTGATATTTTCTTATTTTTTGATTTTGAATTAAAATTTGTTTGAATTTCTTCTAATGTTGTTAAAACCTTATTTAACTGACCAGGTGCATTGACTGCCCAGTTTTTTTGCGGATCCAGCCTGATACGAGCTCCATTAGCACCTCCTCTGTTATCTGAGCCGCGAAATGTACTTGCAGAAGCCCATGCAGAAGACACGAGTTCACGTATCTTTAAACCAGACCCCATAATAGCTGACTTCAAAGTCTCTATATCTTTTTTATTCACCAATCTATGATTACGCTTTGGAATGGGATCCTGCCAAATGAATTCTTCTTTTGGTGCTTCAGGTCCTAAGTATGTTATACTTGGTCCCATATCACGATGGGTTAGTTTGAACCAAGCACGGGCAAAAGCTTGAAAAAATTCTTGAGGATTTTCTAAGAATCTCCTTGATACTTTTTCATATTCCGGATCAAACCGTAAGGACAGATCCGTAGTTAACATGGTAGGTTTATGCTTTTTGTCCGGGTCAAAAGCATCTGGAAAAATTTCTCCTGCGTCTTTTGCGACCCACTGTTTTGCTCCTGCAGGGCTTGTAGTCAATTCCCATTCGTTTTCAAAAAGCATTTTAAAAAATGTATGACTCCATTCAGTAGGAGTAGGAGTCCAAATTACTTCCAGGCCTGATGTGATTGCATCTTTACCCTTTCCAGATTTGTAATTACTTTTCCATCCTAAGCCTTGTTCTTCAATCTCCGCGGCTTCTGGCTCTCGGCCTACATGCGAAGTTTTCCCTGCTCCATGGGTTTTCCCTAAAGTATGTCCTCCCGCAATAAGTGCGACAGTTTCTTCATCATTCATTCCCATCCTGCCAAATGTTTCACGGATATCTTTAGCAGCAGCAACAGGATCTGGATTCCCGTTCGGTCCTTCCGGGTTCACATAAATCAATCCCATCTGGACTGCAGCCAACGGTTTTTCCAGTTCACGGTCACCTTTATAGCGTTTGTCTTCAAGCCATCTCTGTTCGGATCCAAAGTAAATATTTCCGGAAGGTTCCCAGACATCTTCCCTCCCTCCTGCAAAACCAATAGTCTCGAATCCCATTGATTCCAACGCAACATTTCCGGTGAGTATCATTAAATCTGCCCATGAGATCTTGCTTCCATATTTCTGTTTGATCGGCCAAATAAGTCTCCTGGCCTTATCAAGGTTTGCATTATCAGGCCAGCTGTTTTGCGGTGCAAAACGATGCTGCCCTTCACGGGTACCTCCTCTACCATCACCAGTACGGTATGTGCCTGCACTGTGCCAGGCCATCCTGATAAATAAGCCACCATAGTGTCCATAATCTGCTGGCCACCAATCCTGTGATTGAGTCATCAATTCACGGAGATCATTTTTTAAGGCTTTATAATCCAGACTGTTGAAAGCTTCTTTATAATCAAAATTTTCATCCATCGGATTTGACAAAGATGAATTTTTTCTAAGAACGGTTAAATCAAGCTGGTTGGGCCACCAATCTCTATTGGTCTTTGGCCTCTTCATTTCAGCATGAGCCATATCCTGCCCCTTTTCAACCATATTGTTCTGTTTACATCCCGTAAAAGCAACAATTAAGCTAAGTGTAATAATCAGATATTTCATATCTTACTCCCTCCCAACATTATAGACAGCTTTACTGTATCGATTATTTTCGGTCAAATTAATACATATAAAGATATACCGGCAAAATTTAAATAATACTTTTCAATTTATTATTTTATTAAAACTGAAATAGCCATTTTAGTTTACATTTGCTGAAATTATCGTTTAATATACTTTATGAGAAAAAGTACAAAGAGAAGATATATCCTTTCTGGATTAATTTTTTTATTGGTAATCGTTTTTCTTTTTATTCCTTCAAAAACAATAGACTCTGATATTGGCGATGACTATAAAACAAGACTCATTGTATCTGAGTCAGATGATTATTTTACATCCATTATTAATACCAATAATCTTAAACGCCCATTTCCCAAAATGAGAGGTCCAGATGATAACCCGGATAATCCGGAAAAAAGAGAATTGGGAAGGCTTTTATTTTTTGACCCCATACTCTCTGGAGATAATACTATTTCCTGTGCTCACTGCCACCATCCTGACCTTGGATTTTCGGATAACCGGGGACTCTCTATGGGTAGAGGAGGGAAAGGTATCGGTATAGGTCGCATTGATGGGGAAATACTAAAAAGAGGATCACCTACACTCTGGAACGTGGGATTTAATCACGCACAATATTGGGATGGACGCGCTAAAGATCTTGAACACCAGGCAAGATTCCCGATAACCGAATCATCAGAGATGAATCAAGAAAGTGCAGAACTTGAAAATGAGCTGAAAAGCATAGCTGAATATAGACGCCTATTTGACCGGGCATTTGGAAATCAAAACTCGATAAGTTTTGATAATATTATTTATGCAATAGCTTCATTTGAAAGATCTTTAGTCTCTAATGACTCCCGCTTTGATCAATATGCTGGAGGAAGTCATAATGCTTTATCCATCAATGAAAGAAAAGGACTAAATATTTTCAGGTCTCTAAAAACCAGGTGTTTTGAGTGCCACAATATCCCTACATTTAATAATCCTGATTTCAAAGTTATAGGTGTACCTGATATTGACCCGCAAAAACCCGACCTGGGAAGATTCGACATTGTGGGCAAAGGCTATGAACGAGCTTTTAAGGTACCCACCCTTAGAAATGTCGCTCTTACAGCTCCATATATGCATAACGGATTTTTTCATACGCTTGATGAAGTAATTGACTTTTACGCTGATGGAGGCGGAATCAAACACGGTATAGATCAGAGTATTATAGATGATAAGATTAGACCATTCAAAATATCAGATTCTGAAAAAGAAAACCTTATTGCTTTTCTCCATTCTCTTACAGATGAATCTAAAAAACCGGATATTCCTGAAAAAGTACCGTCAGGTCTTCCTGTCGTCTCTAATCTAAAAAATCAGTCTAAAGAGCTTGCCAGATTTAAACCTTATCCATCAACAAAACAGTCTACTGTACTTAAACGAATAGGAAAAAAAGTATATGTCAATTCAACACAATTGATTCAAGATGGTATTGATATCGCAGAAACTGGAGACACAATTGTAATTGGTGCAGGAATTTATCATGAGATGCTTGCTATTGATAAATCATCGATCACAATAATGGGTACCACCCAGGACAATGAAAAACTTACGATTCTAGATGGCCTAGGAGTACTATCCGATGCTGCGGTCGGATCAGGAAGCAACATAGAAATTAGAGATCTTGTTGCCAGGAACTATACGTCAAATGGCCTGATGCTAAACCATGCTACAAGTGTAACCTATAGAAACTTAGAGTGCCACGATACGGGGCTATACGGTATTTATCCTGTAGAGTGCGTTGGCGTATTGATAGAAAATTGTTTGGTCACAGGTTCCAGTGATGCCGCTATCTATGTTGGGCAATCAAAGGATATTATAGTTAGAAATAATATCGCTTATGGAAATGTTACAGGAATAGAGATTGAAAACTCTGTTAATGCGCTGGTTGAAAACAACGAAGTATATAACAACACTGGAGGAATTCTGGTGTTTCTGCTTCCTAATAACCCTTCCAAGGTATCGATAAACTGTAAGGTAATAAATAACTATATCCATGATAACAATCACGAAAACTTTGCAGATCCCACTGCAATAGTTAGCAGAGTCCCCAGTGGTACAGGTATATTAATTATGGCAGGAGATGAAGTCGAGGTCACTAAAAATAAAATTGTAAATAACAATTCATTCGGTGTAGGGCTGATAGGTCTGGACCTGCTTTTTGGTGATGGAAGCAAATATGATGTAGATCCCATTCCTCAGGCTTGTTGGATTTACAACAATATTTATGAGAATAATGGTAAAAACCCTGCAGGGATTGTTGTTGAATCAGGATTCCAGGGAGCAGATCTATTATGGGATGTTACAGGATATGATAATAGCTGGCATGAGCCTGGAGCTTCCAAGCTCCCGTTCTTCCTTCCAGACAAAGATTGGAGTGAGATATCGAGGCTTGTTAACTGGAGATTATGGAGATTTCTTACCCGAATGATTGGATGATTATTTAAACTATTTTTATCTAATATTATATTCAAATATTGTATTGTTAATCGAAAGGAACATTACAATTTACATGAATTTCATCCGCCTCCCTGAGTCCTGAAACCAGTGTACCCTTCATCCAGCCACAATAATCCGATCCATGTTTCATAATGATGTTCCTTTCCAGGATTTTTCTTATTTACTAAAATTTCCTGAATAGATTTTATACCAAAATATTATTGGTTATTTCTCATTTTTGCGCCACAGTGATTACAGAATTTTGCATCTACAGATTGTTTATCATCATCGCAAACTACACAGGTATTTTTACTGACATCTTTTGTATAGTGCATTGCAGATGTAACTATACCGGTCGGTACGGCAATAATAGAATACCCCATAATCATTATAATTGCAGCAATAGCCTGACCCAGGCTGCTTACAGGTGAGATATCACCATATCCAACTGTGGTAAGTGTGACGATTGCCCAGTAGATACTTCGAGGAATACTATCAAATCCTGCATTCTCACCTTCAACTAAATACATAATAGAACCAAGAATAATTACCAGATTCAATAAAAAGAACAAGTAAACAAATATTTTTCTTTTACTGGCCTTCATTGCTTTCATTAACATTTCTGCTTCACCCATAAATTGCACCAATTTTAAGACCCTGAAAACTCTGAGTACACGTAATACCCTAATTACTGAAAAAACACCTACTCCAGGAAGAATAAGGCTAAGATACGTTGGTATAAGTGCTAAAAAATCAATGATACCAAAAAAGCTGAAAATATAACTCGAAGGTAAGCGGATAATATATATCCTTAATAAATATTCAATGGAAAATAAAATAGTAAATATCCATTCAGCAATATAAAAGAAATCACCATATACAATATGATATCTTTCAATACTATCGAGCATAACAAATAATACACTTAATATGATAGTATTGATCAATACTATATCAAATAGTTTTCCGGCAAACGAATCTGTACCAAAAATAATTGATTTTACTATATCTTTAAACCGATCCATAAAAAAAGGTATCAATGATCCGTGAAAATAAAGCAAGAATCAAATCAATAAAAACAATAAATTTAATCATATATCAAAAATATCATTGTCTGCAATCTACCCATAATCCAAATTAAAAACCCAATTTACACCTGATATACCTATTTTATATTAAAAATTACACCTTCCTTTATTGATATATTTTAATGATATAATTATTACAAATTGTATATGTTACAATGATTTCAATTATAGGAATGCCTACAGATATTAATTCTTCTTTTCTGAAAGGTGCTGCTAAAGCGCCACCAATAATTATGAATGCATTTTATTCAGATGCAACAAATAAATTTTCGGAAAGTGGTGTTGATCTTGGAAAAGAAAATCTTTGGGTTGACCAAGGTAACCTTGAGCTAAGCAATCAAACTGATGATTTTCAAAAAATAATGGAAGCAGTTACAAAAGAATTAAAATATAATAATCGATGTATATCCCTTGGTGGCGATCATAGTATAACTTGGCCTATTGTAGAAGCATATTACAAATATTTTTCTAAAATTAATATTGTGCATTTCGATGCTCATCCGGATTTATATGAAAATTTTGAAAATAATACATTCTCTCACGCATCACCGTTTGCACGCATTTTAGAAAATCATTTTACAAATGACTTAATCCAAATTGGTATCAGAACTTTAAACGATCATCAAAAATATCAGGCAGAACGCTATAATGTAAAAATTATTCATATGAAAGATTTTTCTAATGAAATAAAACTTGATTTTAAAGGACCTGTTTATATTTCTATTGATTTAGATGGTTTAGATCCTGCGTTTGCTCCTGGTGTATCCCATCCTGAGCCAGGTGGATTATCAACAAGGGATATAATTAAAGTGATTTCTAATATTAAAGGTAATATTGTGGGAGCGGATATCGTTGAGTATAACCCTGAGAAAGATCTTAATAATATTACAGCAATCACAGCAGCAAAATTATTGAAAGAATTAATGGGGAAAATATTAGAATAGATAAAAAAACCTGGATGATTCATGTCAAAATTCATATTCTTTTCAGCTATCTTTTTTCAATTTAATCAATATTGTGTAATTATTTTCCCTAGTCTTTGACATTTATTAAATAATAGGCAAAATGATTAATAAACATTCAATAAAAATATTGATTCTGATTACTGCAAGCTTTTTTGCTTCCCAGATACAATCTTCATGGGGAGAAGTAAAGGTCCAAAAGATTAAAATTCCCACCCAAAATGGTCAATGGGTTGTCGCTGATTTATTTATGCCTGAGAGTGCAACACCAGATAATCCTGCCCCGGCTGTAATAGTGATACCAGGCTTTCAAAGATCCAAAGAAACATTATCAAATATTGCGATTGAACTTTCCAGAAGAGGTATCGTGACAATATCTATTGATCCTTATGCACAAGGAGGATCAAGCTCATCCATGAGCAAAAGAGCTGCTACAACAGAAGGCTACGGAATGTTTGCAATCGTTGATTATATCTATAATACATCCAATATTAATTATATTGATAAGAACAGGATCGCTGCTACGGGTCATTCAGCAGGCGGTCTTGCTGCTATAAGGGGCGCACAGTATTTTGGAGAGATTGCCAAAAATACATCAACTCAAAGCAAACTACATTCTGTATTTATTTCAGGTATGGTACGTATGGGTTTTAAAAATAAAGATTTAAAAAAAATGCAATCTAATGCTGGTATGAGCTATGCACTTTATGATGAAGGTGCATGGCAAAATAAATTAAAGCATGGAAATATGAGTGTTGCTCCGGAAGCATTAAGCCTCATAAATAATCAATTAAAAAATCAACCGGAAATCGATACAATAGTAATCGGACAATATTATGGTGAATTATCCGAAAGAACATTTACTGTTGTACACAATGAAAAAGTTATTCACCCGCTACAACCTTATTCTACTGAAGCTATTTATAATCAAATTAACTTTTTTTTAACGGTCTTTGGTATGAATAATGCTATCCCAGCTGATAAACAGGTGTGGCAATTAAAAGAGTGTTTTACTTTCATATCATTGATATGCAGTTTTTTACTTATTGTCCCAACAGCAAAATCATTACTTCGTTTATCCTATTTCAGATCACTTGTGTATCCGGTTCCTGAAGCAATCCCAGAACCAAAAGGAAATGGAAAAATACTTTTCTGGTCCATAATTCTATTTACCTCAATTATCGCTTGTTTTTCATATATCCCTTTATCAGAGTTATCCAAGCTTATATTTGTAGATGCATCAAACAGAATACAGACTTGGTTTTTCCCACAGAGAATGAATAATGCCATTATGTTATGGGCGGTATTAAATGGTATTATTGGGCTTTTACTATTCTTTCTAAGTTTTCATTTTTTTGGTAAGAATAATGGAATTCTGCCAGAAATGTGGGGCCTGTCGATTTCAAAAAAAGAATTCTTTAAAACCATAGTTCTGGCATTATTAATTGTCTTTGTTTACTTCATGACTCTATATGTTATTTATTATTTATTCCATGTTGATTATCGCTTTATTTTCTTGGGGGTAAGAACATTCAGACCCATTACCCTTTTACTAATTCCCATGTATGTACCGCCTTTTTTTATTTTCTTTTTCTCAAACTCAGTGAGAGTGAATTCTATTATGAGGATTAAAGGAAACGGTGAGATAAAAAATATGTTTTTTTCAGCTTTTGTTACGACAGCCGGATTGATTTTTATTTTATTCATTCAATACATCGAACTATGGATTACAGGTACAGTGCATTGGAAAGAAGGCTGGCTTTATGTAAATCTACTTTTCGCAGTTGTACCGATTATGTTTGTTCTGCCATTTTTTCAACGATATTTTTTTAATTTAACTGGGAAAGTATTTTTAGGACCGATAACAATGTCATTTATATTTATTATGATATTACTTTCTAACACAGTGTGTTATTTCCCATTATAAAACCAATATTTCAATAATGGAGAATTCTACTTACAAAGTAAAAAATAATTAATTATACAATAACCTATCCCGGGTCATTTTCTACTCTATCAAAAATTGAATCACCTGCCGGTGTATTCTTATTTGTATTTTTTTCAAGCTCGGGATACGGAAGCCTTCTTGGAATTCCGCCTTCACATTCAGTACTAATGCCGTCAATATTCAAGAAGCCAGGATATCCTGTTCTTCTCCAGTCAGATAAGACTTGCATATTCAAAAACAGTGCTTTGTATTTTTCCTTCATAATTGCTTCAAGTAGATCATTTCCGGATATACCATTATATCTAGGGATAACACAGTTTGAGTCTAATTTCTGCCATCGATATTCAATTTTCCCAAGTGCATTATTTAAAGTATTTAATGCTTCGGTTTCTTGACCAATTCCAAACTGAGATTCAGCAATAATAAACTGATTCTCATGCCAGGAAACCCACTCAATCCCCCATCCTTCTGAACCTACAGTATTCTTATTTAACTGGGATCCATAAGGAGGAACAATACTGGAAGGTGAAATACCAACGACAGTATCATTAAATGCTGATAATTGATCAAAATACATATGTAATCGACCATCGTTATCTTTTTTCAGTATATCTACAAGTAATTCTCCTGCACCCATAACATATAGATTTTCGCTGAAGAACTGGAACCACATAGACTCTTCATTATCACTTCCTGAACGATGAAGCGGTTTCCAGTCCCCTTCACCGGTAACATCTGCAATACCTCGATTTGCATATTCCAGTGCCTCCTGGTAAGCTGTCAGTCCATCAACTTCTGCCCAGTTTAACCGTATTCTGGCCTGCAAAGTTCTAGCTGCTGAAATCCACTTATCACGATCACCGTTAAAGGTAAAATCATTAATTGTAGAATGCATTTGGTCTTTCTGTATATTGATTATTGCAGTTTCTATCAGCTCAATTGCGCTATTGTGTATAAATTTTTGATCATCAAATTTTGGTTCAGGATATCTTGAATCTACAGCCTGAGAGTATGGAACACTTCCCCAAAGATCAGCAGCAGTACTAAATAAAAAAGCTTCCCATATCTGAGTTATCCCTAAAAGAACATACTTTTCCTGTTTATTTGCCTGATCCTGAATCGTACGTAAATCAACTAAGCCTCCAGTACCATATATATCCGACCATCGATTATCCAATCTCCAATCTACAGGATTGCACTTATAATCATCTGAATGACTGTACAATTGACCTCCAACTTGCTGCATAAACATAGATACAAGCCGATTTAAATAGCCTTCCATAATGCCATACATTGTAACCTGAGATCCCGCAAATAATGCTTCGGGAGATATCTGATCTACAGAATCAACCTTATTAGGATTACTATCCAAAAGGTCTCCAGATAAAAAACCATCACAACTCCACAATACTATTGAAGTGAGTATAATCACGAAAAATCGGTTTTTTACTATTTTTACCATTGGAGTGTAATAGTAAGGTTCACCCCGCGAGTCTGAGGCTGATTAAAATAGTCTTCTCCTGATATACGATTCTGCATCATATTGGTCTCAGGATCCCAACCGGTATATCTGGACCATGTATATAGATCTCTGGCGCTAAATCTCAAATCTATATTTTGAACACCAAAATTTTGTAATCTTTCACTATCATAGCGATATGCAATGGATATTTCCCTCAGTTTTACATAACCGGCATGTTCAATATTATTTATAATATCTTTTGCTGTACCCATAATTGTCGTATAAAATGTTTCATCGTATTTAATAATTTTATCGGAACCTGGTCCGATTCCTTCGTGCCCATTATTTAACAGCTCAGCCATCGTTCCTTTTCCCCAATTGGTAGAAACATTATTTTCAAAACCATACCAATCATCATTGTCAAAATCTTCATGGTACCTGTTTTCTGTTTCCAGATGGGTTCCCAATTCGTGCAGTTTATTTTTTGTATAGTTTACAATGTATCCTCCAGAGCTTATATCAATAAGAGCGGAAATTCGTATATTATTGAAAACTTTAATTTCATTGTAAAAACTACCTGTCCAATCCGGGTTAGGGCTATAACCGCTCCAAAGGTATCCTCCCGATGAGCCATCTGAATTTTTCCAGCCTAAATCCGGCAGACCGTTCCTCCTGATATAAACATCATTTTTTTTCCACTGACCTGCGTAAACAGAATCAATATTAACATAAATTGTGTTCCCGTCCAGATCCGTATCTGTTGCAATAATTCCATGTCCAAAACGTGACCAGCTGTATCCCCTGAATTCACCGATCTGGTGTCCAGGTGCGGTAAATGTAAATTTAGAAAGTTGATTGATGGGAAGATTTGAGTCATCCATTTTTATTGCCTGGTCTACAGTCACCCCGTTCATCTCCAGTAACATGTTATTATTGCTTGAAAAAAGAAATCTTGATGTCCAGGTCAAATCTTTATTTTCAATTAATTTTCCATTGATTGTCATTTCCAGACCTTTATTTTCAATTACCGCACCATTAGCAGTATATGTATCAGATCCAGTTGACGGAGCAACATCCATGGTAAAAATAACATCATTACTTTTTGCATTGTATCCTGTCAGACTGATTCCAAAACGATTATTAATCAGTTCAATATCCAAACCTATTTCTTTTTCAATCCTTCTTTCAGGTCGTATTGCAGTATTCCCAAGGCGGGAATCTGATATGTAACCCAACACTCCATTATAAACGCCTGACTGCCCCAGACTTACTTTGTTTCCAAAATACCCAATGTTATCCGATAGATATCCAGAATAAATACTATAGACTTCCGGCTGTTCTCCGGCTTCACCGTATGCAGCTCTTAATTTCCCAAAATTCAGATAGGGTATAGAAATAAGTTTTGTAAAGTCCCAAGCACTACTGAATTTTTTGAAATAATGTTGTCTGTCAGCCGGACCGAAGGTGGATGATCCGTCCCGACGTATGGCCGCAGTTAAATATATCTGATCCAAAAGATCATAGGACATCTGACCAAAAACAGATTCAGTATTTATTAAGGAAATATACTCTGAAATGGTCTGAGTACTATAATTTTCAAGCTGATAATAATTCATTACAATTTGCTCATTCCCGAGATTTTTAATTGTATTAGAAGAGCGACTGTTTAAGTTGTGTCCCAGTGTAATATTTGTTGGAATTCCGAACAGACCTCTTCCATCAATCCGCATAATGAGATTTGCATCCCATTCAAGTCTGTTATTTAAATTTCGAAACATCCTTCCCTCTCCACCATTGCGATACGTACCGATCGGAAGCAAATCTAATCGTTTATCGTAGCTGTAATCAGCTCCCAAATTGTAACTGATCGTGCTCCATCCAGTTGGCTTATAGTCGAGCTTTATATTCCCAAAAGCTCTATTGAGTTCCTGTCCCTGTTTCATTTCAAATAAAACCCAGTACGGATTATTCCAGGAATGTGGTCCTAGCGGGGAAGTTGCATCTTCATTTGTTGAAGAGCGGTGGTATTGAGTAGAAGAGTTTAGATATGGCAGTAAATTAAAGTCAGGAGGCGTACTCAATAAACCACGACCCAAACCATCTGTCGTATGAGATCTCGCCACATTATTCGTTTTTACCCTCACATAAGATATGCTGCTGCTTATGGTAAAATCTTTGCGAATTAAATGGCTGCCCTTAAGTCGTATCGAGTAACGAAGATAATCGGATGGTATCTCTCTTGTCGGTTCATGTCCATATGTTGTCGGGACTATATCCTTATACTGCTGATAATCAATCCAGTGGGATCGCTCATAGGTGCGGCCAAATGATAAATAAAATGTCGTCTTTTCAGTACCTCCGGAAGCAATCAAGTTTTGTTCCTGGTTATAGCCAAAATCTGATATAGAAGAAAGATGGTCATATACTTCGTCATCCTGGATTGCATCATTATACCACGGAGCATCGGGAACATTAAGGGGAGGACC
>CEUZ01048206.1_pt1 | contig 17880 bp, 22 predicted proteins | sample 361511 | NCBI WGS metagenome assembly CEUZ01 (sample SAMEA2622822, study PRJEB7988) | marine metagenome | biome: marine biome (ENVO:00000447); feature: surface water layer (ENVO:00002042); material: "saline water (ENVO:00002010), including plankton (ENVO:xxxxxxxx)" | depth 5 m
AAAAAAATAGTTAATTATCATTTTAAAATTTTGATGTCTATTATATTTATTCATTATTTGTTGATTCACTCGCTTTTTTAGCTTTCTCTTTTTCTTTTTTTTCTCTTTTTATTCTTCTTTCTGCTTTTTCAATGGCTTTAATTAAATCATTTTGAGTAAAAAGTCCTAAAGCAACAGGGTCTTTCGGGTTTAAATTATTAAAATTCCAATAACTTTTATTTTTAATTGAAGTAACCGAAGTCTTTGTTACACCAACTAACTTAGCTATTTGTGAGTCTTTTAATAAATTGTGGTGTTTAATTAACCATAAAACAGAATCTGGTTTATCTTGTCTTTTAGATAAAGGTATATATTTTTTAATTTTTTTATCTTCAGCTGAAATTTCAATATCATTACTTTTAATATTCATTTCTCTATTTTCATCTTTTGATGCTAATTCAATTTCTTCTCTTGTAAGTTGACCAGATATTATTGGATTGTAAGCTTTGATTCCTTTTGCAACTTCACCATCTGCAATACCTTGCACTTCTACCTCATGTAAATTGCAAAATTTTGCAATTTGTTTAAATGTAAGAGTTGTATTTTCTACTAGCCACACAGCTGTTGCCATTGGCATTAAAGGTACGTTTGACATTAATCTTTTTTCTTTGATCTAAAGTTTTGAAATTTTTTATTAAATTTACTTACACGACCTTTATCCATAAGCTTTTGCTTTCCACCTGTCCAAGCAGCATGAGACTTCGGATCAATTTCTAGTTTCAGAATTTCACCCTCTTTGCCCCAAGTTGATCTTGTTTCAAATTGAGTTCCATCAGTCATTTCAACCTTTATTTTATGGTAGTTTGGATGTATGTCTTTTTTCATAACGAGACTTATAGCAAAAGAATTCTATAAAACAATTAAAAGTTATTTAATTTTTTAAGCATTTTTTCATTAATCGCATTGCTAGAGGCTGTTATTTTGATTTTTTTATTTTGAGTGAGGTCTATTTCATTAATTATACCTCCCGCTTCTTTTAAAATTATTACGCCTGCTGCTATATCCCATAAATTTAAATCTTTTTGAAAATAACCATCAAATCTACCTGCTGCAACATATGCTATATCAAGTGCTGCACTACCAGTTTTTCTTAACGGAAGTTCAATATCATTTTTTAATATACCACCACTAGCAAACAAACAGCTATCAAGTTCTTTTCTCTTTGATACTTTTATTCTTTTATTATTTAAAAAAACCCCTTTTTCTTTTTCAGCATAAAACATTTCATCTTTTATTGGGTCATAAATTATGCCCGAAACTATTTCATTATAGGATTTTAAAGCAATAGAAATCGCGAAATGGGGAATACCATGCAAGAAATTTGTAGTGCCATCAATAGGGTCAATAATCCAAGTATTATTTTTATCTTTATTTATTTCAGATCCATCTTCTTCACTAATAATAGAATAATAAGGTCTTGCTTTTTTTAATTCTTCAATGATTATTTTTTCTGCTTTTGTGTCTGCATTAGATACAAAATCTGTTGGTCCTTTAATTGAGACTTGTAATTTTTCTATTTCTCCAAAATCTCTGATTAATGTTTTGGATGCTTTTTCAGCCGCTTTTATCATTATATTTAAATTTGCTGAAATAGATTGCATAAAATTTTAAATTTTTTTTATATATTCCATTTTTCTAGTATCCAGTAAGATTTTATCTCCACTATCTATAAAGGGGGGCACTTGAATGCTAATTCCATTATTTAAAGTTGCTGGTTTGTATGAAGATGAAACTGTTTGACCTTTAAGAGCTACATCGGTTGTCTCAATTGTACAAGTAATTTGATTGGGAAGTTCTACAGCTAACGGTTTTTCGTTGTAAAAACTTATATTTACCTCTAAATTTTCTTCAAGCATTTTTCCTTTTTCACCTATTATTTCTTTTTTAATATTTATTTGCTCATATGACTTTGGATCCATAAAGTAATAATCAGAGTCATCTTGATAAAGATAGTTGAATTTCATTTCATCTACGGAAGCCTTTTCTATAGACTCACTTGATCTAAATCTTTCATTCAATTTTGTATTTTTATTAACACTTTTCATTTCAACTTGTGCAAAAGCACCACCTTTGCCAGGTTTTACATGTTGTGTTTTAAGAACTTGCCAAAGATCATTTTTGTATTCAATCAACATTCCAACTCTAATTTCGCTTGCGTATATTTTCATTTTAATTTTTTAATAGCTTCTAATGGTTTATATTGTTTATTTTTCCAAACGTAGCTTGAAATAGCTAAAAAGTTAGCTTTATTCAATAAAAGTTTTTTATAATTATTTATTTTTATTCCTCCAATAGCTACAATTGGCTTATTTGTCATTTTCCTAGCTAATTTTAATATTTTTACATTAGCTTTATATTTAACCTTTTTAGTTTTAGTTGGATAAAATGCACCAAAAGCCAAATAATCAACACCGTTATCTATTGCTTTTTTTGCTAATTTAATTGAATTATGACAGGTGCATCCAATAATCTTATTTTTAAGTATTTTTTTAGCTTTTAAAATACTCATATCTTTTTGACCCAAGTGACAACCATCAGCGTTTAATTTTTTTGCAAGATAAGGATCATCATTAATTAAAAATTTTACTTTATTTTTTTTACAAATTTTTTTAATTTTTTTTCCAATACTTATTTTTTTTTTTGTGGTTTCTTTTTTTAATCTTAACTGAAAAAAACTTACTTTATTTGTTTTTAAAACTAAATTTAGGTTGATAAAGAAATCCTTATCTTTAATTTGATTTGGGGAAATTAAGTATACAAATTTTTTATTTTTTCTATTTTTGCTCAAGTTCTGCAGACCATTTTCCTTGAGCTGCAAAAACATTCATATTAGCTCTGTGGTTAAAAATTTTTTGCGTACCTTTTATATCATTGATATTTTTTGACCAAAATTTTAGTGCACTTTGTTGTAATGCTCTTCCATATGAAAAACTCATAATAAAATTAGTATCATTAAACTTATTTATTAAATTAAGATTTTCAGTTGCTTGGATTTCAGTTTGCCCACCTGACAAAAAAGCTATACCAGGAACAGTTTGTGGAACATTCTCTTTGAGGCATTTTAAAGTTAATCTTGCCACTTCTTCATTTGATATTTTTTTATCTGAATTAACTCCAGCCAAAATCATATTTGGTTTTAAAATTATTCCACTTAAATCAACATTATGAGAAATTAAATCCTCAAAGCATTTTTTTAAAACCTCAGATGTTTTATGGAAACAGTCGTCTGCGGTATGATTTCCATCCATTAATAATTCTGGCTCTACTATTGGAACCATTCGGCATTCCTGAACTAGAGCAGAATATCTTGCTAAGGCATGAGCATTAGCGCTAATAGATAATTTAGAAGGATATTTATTTGAAATATTAAATACACCTCTCCATTTTGTGAATCTTGCACCTAGTTTATAGTATTCTTTTAATCTTTCCCTCAAACCATCTAAACCTTCTGTAATTTTTTCTTCAGCAGAACTGGCAAAAATTTTTGCTCCTGTATCTACTTTGATTCCAGGTAAGGCTCCAGACGAGGAAATCATTTCAGATATAGATTTACCAGAACTTGAATTTTGTTTTATGGTTTCGTCGTATAAAATTACTCCCCCTATACAGTCTTTCATACTTTCTGAGGAAAAAAGTATTTCTCTAAACAAAAGTCTATTCTCAGATGTTGATGAAACATTAACACTCTCAAGTCTTTTAGTCATTGTTCCAGTACTTTCATCTGCAGCTAGAATACCTTTGCCATTAGATAAAATTTTTAATGCAATTTTGTTTAATTCTGACATATCAATTTAAGGCCTTTATACCAGGAAGCTCTTTTCCTTCAAGGTATTCTAAAAAGGCTCCACCAGCAGTTGAAACAAAATTAAAATTATTATTTATGTTCAAACTATTTAAAAACGCAATTGTATCTCCTCCGCCAGCAACAGAATAAATTGTATTAGCTTTATTTTTTTCATAAATCTTTTTAAAAATTTCAACACTTCCTTTTGCAAAATTTTGATTTTCAAAATAACCCGCTGGGCCATTCCATAAAATAGTATTACTTTTTTCAATAATATGAATTATCTTTTTTATTGATTTGTCTCCGATATCTAAAATTATCTCATCATTAGAAATATTTTTTAAATCTTTAATTATCCCTGATCCATTGAAGTCTTTTGCTACACTGACATCTTCAGGATAAATTATTTTACAATTCTCTTTTTTTGATAAAGAAAATATTTCCTCAATTATTTCATCACAGTCTTTTTCTTGAATAGATTTTCCAATATTGTGACCTTTGTATTTGATCACATTGTTAGCCATACCACCAACAATTATGATATTATCAAACTTAGGAATTAAATTTTTTATTACTTTGATTTTTGTTGATATTTTTGAACCCCCAATGATACAAGTAATAGGTTTTTTAATTTTAGAGGTAATTTTAGTCAAAGCATTCAATTCAGAATTTAATTGAAGACCTGCATATGATGGCAGAAATCTTGTTATTTTATCGATTGAAGCATGAGCTCTATGAGAACAAGAAAATGCATCATTTACAAATAAGTCAGCAAGACTTGCAAGATGCTTAGAAAAGTTCAAATCATTTTTTTCTTCTTCTTTATAAAATCTAATATTTTCTAAAAAAATTATTTGATCATTAATACTTTTAAATAAATCATCTTTTTTAAGTTTAAATATATCTTTATCTATAAGTTTAATCTTCTTATTAATTTTTTTTTCAATATCTTCACAAATTGGTTTTAGAGATAATTCTTTTTTTATTTTTCCTTTTGGTCGACCTATGTGAGAAATAACAATAATTTTAGACTTTTTTTTTAATAAAAACTCAATTACAGGCAATATTTTATCAATTCTTGTGTGATCAATAATTATTCCATTTTTTAATGGAACATTTAAATCTAATCTTAACAAAACTCTTTTTTGATTAAGATTTTCTTGATCTTTAATATTATTCATTAAGAAATCTTACGAAGATATTCTGCTATGTCACACATTCTGTTTGAAAAACCCCATTCATTATCATACCAAGCAGAAATTTTACCCATATTTTTTCCAATTACATTTGTTAAATTTGCATCAACGATCGATGAAGCTGGATTGTGATTAAAATCAATAGATACTAGCTTTTCCTCAGTTAATTCTAAAACATTATTTTTTTGTTTGTTACTAAAATTTTTAAATGCAGAATTAATTTTTTCAATACTTAAATCTTTTGTTGTACAAAAAACTAATTCAACTAAAGATACGTTCGGAGTCGGCACTCTCATTGCAATACCTTCTAATTTACCTTTAAGAGAAGGTATAATTTGACCTATAGCTTTCGACGCACCTGTAGAGGTTGGTACTATGGATTGACTTGCAGACCTAGCCCTTCTAGGGTCTTTGTGTGAATTATCTAAAATTCGTTGATCACTTGTAAATGCGTGTATTGTAGTCATAAAACCTTTTTCAATTTTAAAATTTTCATTTAAGACATGCACTACTGGTGCAAGACAATTAGTAGTACATGAGGCAGCAGAAATAATATTATCTTCTTTTTTTAATTCACCTTCATTAACTCCAAATACAATAGTTTTGTCTGCATTTTTGCATGGAGCAGAAACTATGACTTTTTTTGCCCCATTTTTTAAATGCGGTAATAATTTATCTTTTGAATTAAACTTGCCAGTACATTCAAATACATAATCAACATTAAATTTTTTCCAATTTATATTATTTAAATCTGTTTCTTGACCAAAAGAAATTTTATTTTTGTTTATAATTAGATGTTTTTCATCATAATCTATTTCAGCATTAAATTTTCCGTGAATAGAGTCGTATTTTAGAAGATTAGAACATGCCTCAGAATTCGTTCTATTATTAATATGGTTTATTTCTATGTTTTTATTACCGTTTTCTATAATAGCTCGGACAATCATTCTGCCAATTCTGCCCATTCCATTTATACCAACTTTTATTTTCATAATTTTTCTTTAATCTTATTTATTATATTTTTTGAGTTTAAATTAAAATGATCAAATATTTCTTTATATGGAGCACTTTTTCCAAAATCGTCTACTCCAAAATTAAGTCCATTTAAACCAGTGTATTTTTTCCAATAATTTGTTTCAGAAGCCTCAATAGATATAATTAAATCTGTTTCAGCTAAAATTTTTTTTTTATAACTTTCAGTTTGTTTGTCGAATAATTCTTGGCATGGCATTGATACTACTTTGGAGTAAATACTTTCTGTGGCCAATTTATGACTTATATCGCATGCTAAACTAGTTTCAGATCCAGTTGATAATATCGTTAAATTAATATTTTCAGCAGTTCTTAAAACCTCATATGCACCAGCTGATGACTCGTTTTTAGACGAATTTTTAGACCTTATTGGATTTATTCCTTGCCTTGTTAGAGCAATTACACTTGGAGTATTTTTATTTTCAATTGCTAATTGCCAGCATTCAAAAGTTTCTATTAAATCAGCAGGTCTAAAAACATTTAAGTTTGGAATGGATCTTAGACTTGTTAATTGTTCAATTGGTTGGTGAGTGGGGCCATCCTCTCCGAGGCCAATAGAGTCGTGAGTAAAAACATAAATTACCCTTTGCTTCATCATTGCAGCAAGTCTTATAGATGGTTTGCAATAATCACTAAATATCAAAAAAGTACCACCATAAGGAATTAAATTACTATGAAGTGCGATACCGTTCATTATTCCACACATTGCATGTTCTCTAACTCCATAGTGAATATAATTTCCAGAAAAATTACCTGGTTTAATTATTTTATGTTCTTTAGTTTTTGTATTATTTGATCCAGCTAAATCTGCTGAACCACCAATTAGATTTGGCAATTTAGAGACAATTTCTAAAAACATTTCTGATGATTTTCTAGTTGCTAGCGGTTTAGAATTTTCTAGATAATCATTTTTAGTTTTTTCAATAGAATTATACAAGTTGTCCGTAAGATTTATTTCTGAAAAAATTTTTTTGTATTTTCTCTCATGATTTTCTGCTTTTTGAGAAGCTTTTTCTCCAATTTTTCTCCACTCATTAAATAAATCAATTGGTATTTTAAAAGGCTCGTGTTCCCATTTTAATTTTTTTCTTACTAATTTAATTTCATCTTCTCCCAAAGGACTTCCGTGAGAAGATGATTTACCACTTTTGTTTGGAGATCCATAACCAATAGTTGTTTTACATGAGATAACTATTGGCTTTTTCGATTTTTGTGCTTTTTTTAAAGCCTTGGAAATCTCTTTATAATTATGACCATTGATATTTAAATAATCCCAACCATAACTTTTCATTCTTTTCTCATGATTATCTGAAACAGCTAGATTTGTTGGACCATCAATAGAGATAGAATTATTATCAAAAAGTAAAATTAGATTCTTTAGCTTCAGATGTCCCGCAAGACTTAATGCTTCATGGCTAATTCCTTCCATCAAACATCCATCACCAGCTAGCACATATGTTTTGTGATTAATTTTATTTTTACCAGCTTTCTTTTTTAAAATTTCTTCAGCAATCGCAAACCCAACTGCATTAGAAATACCTTGTCCTAATGGACCAGTAGTGGTTTCGATACCAGTATTAGGATGATATTCTGGGTGGCCCGCACAAATAGAATCTAGTTGCCTAAAATTTTTAATATCGTTTAATGAAATACTTTTGTAACCTGTTAAGTACAATAGAGAGTATAGCAACATTGATCCATGACCTGCAGATAACACAAATCTATCTCTATTAATCCAATTCGGATTTTTTGGATTAAAATTTAAGAAGTCTTTAAAAAGGACTGTCGCTACATCGGCCATGCCCATAGGCATTCCAGGATGTCCTGAGTTAGCTTTTTGGACAGCGTCTATTGATAAAAATCTTAAAGTGTTTGATAAATCATTAAGTAGTTTGTTCAAAAAATATCCTATCTAGACTTAGAAGATTCAATTTTATAATATAAATATATATATATGAAAACAGACAGTGAAAAAGAAAAAAAATTAAGTTTTGCACTTAATAAATTAAAAAATTTAAATTTACAAAATCCAGGATTAAAGAGCAGCCTTGAAAATTTAAACTTACAAAAAAATCAATTAGAAATTGAAAAAAAAGAAATTGAAGAAAAATATCAAAATCTAATGAATGAACATCAAGCTTTAAATGAAAAATTAGATAATATTAGTCAAAAAAAAGCAGATGAACAAAAAAAAGAAACAGAATTTTCAGAAAAAATTGATGAATTAAATCAGGAAACAGATACTTTATTAGAAGAAATAGATAAATGGCAAATGTAAATATAAAATTTAATGGTAAAAATTTTCTCCTATCATGTGATGATGGACAAGAAGAACATTTAGAGGAACTTTTAGTTCAAATAAACCAAAAATTCGGTGATTTGAAAAATGAACTTGGGAATATTGGTGAAAACAAACTTTTATTAATTACTTCAGTTAAAATTATGGATGAATATTTTGAGACAAAAAAAAAAGTAGATCAAAAAAAAGAAGAATTAAAAAATTTATCTGATAAGTTCAAAGAATTAAAATCATTAGTTTATAGATATAAAGATGAAAAAGAAGATGAAATGAAAAAATTAACACAAGATTATAATAATTTTGAAAAAGAAATTAAAAAAAATAAAGAGAATTATGAGAAAATAATTGAAGAAGCTACAAACGAAATTGAAAATTTTGTTCAAAAAGCAAATTTAGAAAACCCAGTTCAGTAAGTTTGTGCTTAAATCTAAACTAAGAGAAAAAATAATTAAAATTAGAAAAAAAGTATATAAAAAAAATTTTAAAATTAATTTTTATCAAATTTTAAAAATTCTTAAAAAAGAAAATATAACTAGTAAAAAAGTAATAGGTGGATATTATCCAGTTAATTTTGAAATAGATGATTTAGATTTGCTAAACAAATTTGAAAATAAAGATTATATTATTTCTTTACCAGTAATAAAAAGAAATTTCAATATGGATTATTATAAATGGTCGTTTTCTGATCCATTGAAAATTAATAAGTATGGAATTCCTGAACCTGAGAAGAAAAATATAATATATCCGAACATTTTATTTGTTCCACTCGTGGCATTTGATAAAAATTTAAATAGATTGGGATATGGCGGCGGATATTATGACAGGTTAATAAAAAAATTTTCTAAAAAAAAAATTATTAAAATTGGACTAGCATTTTCTGATCAAGAAATAGATAAAGTACCTATTAATACATATGATCAAAAATTAGATTATATTGTAACAAACAAATATATTATTAAATGAAAATACTTTTTTTAGGTGATGTTGTTGGTATTTCGGGACGTTCAATGGTCTTGAATAATTTAATCAAAAAAATAGAGGATGAAAAAATTGACTTTGTGGTTGCAAATGGAGAAAACGCTGCAGACACAGGTGTTGGAATTACTGAAGAGATTTGTAAAGAATTTTTTAATTGTGGTGTTGACGTTATTACCACAGGAAATCATGTATGGGATCAAAAAGAAACAATGACACATATTGAAAAAGAAAATAGACTATTAAGACCTAATAATTTAATAGAACCATCTCCAGGAAAAGGATTTGGAATATTTATCTCCAAAAATAAAATGAAAATTGGTGTATTAAATTTAATGGGAAATATCTTTATGAAAAAATGTGAAGATGTATTTGAAGCTTCAGAAAAATTTTTAAAAAAATATAAATTAAAAGAAGATTATGATTTTTTAATAGTTGATTTTCATGGTGAAATAACAAGTGAAAAAAATGCTATAGGTCATTTTTTTGATAGTAAAGCTACGTTAGTTATTGGAACCCACACACATATACCAACTAACGATGCAAGAGTACTAAGTGGTGGTACAGCTTATCAGACAGATGCTGGAATGTGCGGAGATTATAATTCTGTTATAGGAATGAATAAAGACAATTCAATAAATAGATTTATGAAAAAAAAATCTACAAAACATTTTCCTGCTACTGGGGAAGCTACTTTGTGTGGTGCGATTGTAGAATGTGATGTAAAAACTGGGTTGGCAAAAAGTATTAAAAAATTTATTTATGGGGGAGAATTAAAAAATTCTCAATAATTGTATGGCAGGTCATTCAAAGTGGGCAAGTATAAAACATTCAAAAGGAAGAGCAGATAAACAAAGATCTAATATTTTTTCTAAACTATCAAAAGAAATCAGTGTAGCTGCAAAATTGGGTGATAAAGATCCTAAAATGAACCCTAGATTAAGATCCGCAATTCAATCTGCAAGGTCAGCAAATATGCCAAAGGAAAATATTGAGAGAGCAATTGATAAATCATCTTCTAATAATGAAAATCTTTTTGAAAGTTTAAGATACGAGGGATTTGGACCAGACAAAATTGCTGTTATAGTTGAGGCCTTAACTGATAATAAAAATCGAACTGCCTCAAATATAAGAACAATATTTCAAAAAAGTGGAGGAAATTTAGGGACACAGGGCTCAGCATCACATAATTTCAAACAATTGGGTATTGTCAAAATTGACAAAAAAGAAGCTTCTGAGGAAAAGATGTTAGAACTTGCAATTGAGTCTGGAGCTGATGAGTGTATCCTACATGATGATTATTATGAAGTTCAATGTGCTGCAAATGAAATTTATAGCATAAAAAAAAATCTTGAAAAAACAATATTAAATTTTATTTCAACAGAAATTGAATGGGTTCCTTTAAATAGTATTCAAGTAGAAAAAGATAAAAAAGAGAGCACTATTGAGTTTCTTGAAAATTTAGAAAATGATGAGGATGTTCAAAACGTATATTCAAATGTTAACTTTGGAAATAATTAATGTTTATAATAGGAATTGATCCAGGAATTACAGGCTCAATATGTTTTTTTCAAGATGGAAAAATAATAGATGTTATTGATATGCCAAATATGCCTGAAGGTAAAAAAAATAAAAAACAAGTAAATGGTGCTCAAATATTCTATGAGATTTCTAAAAGAACTAAATCTATTAAAAAAGAAAATATCAAAGTAGTAATTGAGCAAGTTTCAGCTATGCCTGGACAAGGCGTAACCAGTATGTTTAATTTTGGTCAATCTTTTGGAATTTTAAAAGGTATTTGTTCTTCAATGCAATTGCCCATGTATTTTGTTAGACCTGCAAAATGGAAAAAGTACTTTAATCTTATAAATTCTCAGAAAGATGCCAGCAGAACTAAAGCTATAGAGATATTTCCATATTTTTCGTCAAAATTATCAAAAAAAAAAGACTCAAACAAAGCTGATGCAATATTAATTGCCAGTTTTTATTATGAAACCTATAAATTAGAGGAATAAATTAATTCTAATTAGGTCAAATTCATGACACATTTAAGTGTGAAGTCATATTTATGGAAGCTGATATTACATCACAAGCAGTAGGACTTGCGTCAAATACTGATTTTTCACTTTTAAGTTTGTTTTTACGAGCTGATATAATTGTAAAAAGTGTAATAATTATGTTGATTGCTTGTTCAATTTATTCTTGGGCAATCATAATCGAAAAATTTAAACTATTTAAAAAAATTAATCTAGAATCCGAAGCTTTTGAAGAAAAATTTTGGAAAGCTCGGTCAGCTGAAACTTTTTATAATAGTCTTCCAACAAATGTGGAAAATCCAATGGCCTCAATGTTTAAAGACTCTATGCAAACTTTATTGAAATCTAAAAGCAAATCTAATCTTAACGAAAGAATGAGTAGAATGCTGGAGGTAAATATAGAAAAACAAATGGCAAAACTAGACAAAGGATTTACTTTTTTAGCTACAGTTGGATCTACTGCTCCATTTATAGGTTTATTTGGAACTGTTTGGGGAATTATGAACTCGTTTCAGTCTATTGCAATATCTAGAAATACAAGTTTAGCAATTGTTGCGCCAGGCATAGCAGAAGCTTTATTTGCTACAGCACTTGGATTGTTAGCTGCAATACCTGCCGTAGTTGCGTATAATAAATTTAATAATGACTCAAGAAAATATTCTCAAAAGTTAGAAAATTTTTCAAAAAGATTTCTATCAATAATTTAAAATGACTTTTAAACTTAATCGTTCATCGAAAGAGCCAATGAGCGAGATAAACGTAACACCTTTTGTCGACGTAATGTTGGTGTTATTAATTATTTTTATGGTAACGGCCCCTTTATTGACAGTTGGAGTGCAAGTTGATCTGCCAGAAAGTTCAGCAGACTCGCTACCTGAGGAATTAGAGCCTTTAACTTTATCTATTAATTCTAAAGGAGAAATATTTATTCAAGAATCTAAAGTTGAATATGACAAAATAATTGCAAAAATTTTAGCTGTATCTAAAAATAGAACAGATACTAGAATTTACGTTCGTGGAGATAAGTCAATAAATTATGGTAGAGTATTAGAAATAATGGGAATGTTATCTGGTTCAGGTTTCACGAAAGTAGCATTAATTTCTGAACCATATAAAGGATAGGTAATATAATTGAATAGAAATATCATTATTTCTTTTGGTTTTCATATTTTGATAGTTATTATCACTGCTATGAGCTTACCTTTTTTGGCAAAAGAGCCTATTGATCTTCCGCCAATTATATCAGTTGAACTTATTCAAATCACCGATAAAACCAACATTCCTTTTGCACCAAAAGCTAGAAAAACAATTGAAGAAGTTAAGGAAAAAGAAAAAAAACTAGTTTCAGAGCAAGCTCCTCCTAAAAAAGTTAAAAAAGAAAAACCAGATGCAGTGCCTTTGCCTGATGAAAAAATTGATAAAGTTCAAGAGATCAAAGATGATAAACAAAATCCTGAAAAAATAGACACTGAAGTTAAGCAAGTTTCAGAATTTGAAAAAAAAGAGTTATTTGATCCAAATAGCATTGCTGCATTAATTGATAAATCAAAAGTTGAAAGTGCTGTCACTAATAAAAAATTAGACAAAATAACTCAAGATCAAGACAAAAATATTGATTTATCAGGTTTAACCCTTAGCGAAGAAGACGCTTTAAAAGCCCAAATTTTTGGATGTTGGAGTATTCCACTAGGGTTACCTTATAATGAAAATTTATTGGTTAGAATTAAGTTACAATTAAAACCAGATGGCTCTATAATAAAGTCAGAAATTCTTGATCATGCTAGAATGAATAGGCCAGGACAAGGATTTTATAAAGTTTTAGCTGAAAGTGCTTTAAGGGCGGTAAAGCTTTGCCAACCTCTTAGAGTGCCAAGCACAGGTTATGAGAGATGGAAAGAATTACAACTTAACTTTGATGCAAGAGAAATGTTAGAGGGATAAAATGTTATTAAGATATTTATTTATATTATTTATTATATTCCCAATAAAAACGAATGCTTTAATTGAAGTTGATATAACTAGAGGTAATTTAAATCCTCTCCCAGTAGCAGTTTCTCCTCTATCAATAGATAAAGAGTCAAAAGAAAATTTTAAAAAACTTTTAAAAAAGAAAGATTTAGGATCAGAAATATCTATAATTGTAGAAAATAATTTAAGACAATCAGGATTATTCAATCCTTTAAATAAAGATGCGTTCTTGCAAAAACCTGATATTGCAAATTTAAAACCAAGATTCGAAGATTGGAATTTAATTAAAGCTCAAGCTTTAATTACGGGTAAGGTTACCGCAGTCGATGAAAAGCTAAGAGTTGAATTTAGACTATGGGATGTTTTAGCAGGAAAAGAAATGATGGCACTAGCATTTACTACTGTGCCGACAAATTGGCGAAGAGTAGGCCATATTATAACAGATAAGGTTTATGAAAGATTGACTGGTGAAAAAGGTTATTTCGATACAAGAATAATTTATGTTTCTGAAGAAGGACCTAAAACCAAAAGAATTAAAAAACTAGCAATAATGGATCAAGATGGTGCTAATAATAAATTTTTAACTTTAGGAAATGAGCTAGTTCTAACTCCAAGGTTTAGTCCAACAAATCAAATGGTAACATATCTTTCTTATTTTAAAAATTTACCAAGAGTTTATTTGTTAGATATTGAAACTGGTATGCAAGAAGTTGTTGGAGATTTTCCTGGAATGACTTTCGCACCAAGATTTTCTCCTGATGGAAAAAAAATTATAATGAGTTTTGCAAAAGATGGTAATTCTGACATATATACCATGGATCTAGAAAGTAGAATAGTAGAAAGAATAACAAATCATCCTTCAATAGATACCTCTCCCTCATTCTCACCAGATGGAAAGTATATTGCTTTCAACTCTGATAGAAGTAAGTATCAACAAATTTATGTTATGAATAAAAATGGTAAAAATATAAAAAGAATTTCATTTGGAAAAGGTTTGTATGGAACACCTGTTTGGTCACCAAGAGGAGATTTGATTGCATTTACAAAACTCCATAAAGGAAAATTTTATATTGGAGTAATGAGAACAGACGGTTCTGGTGAAAGATTGCTAACTGAAAATTATTATCAAGAGGCGCCATCCTGGTCACCCAATGGTAGGGTATTGATTTTTTATAGAGAAACAAAAACAGATTCTAAAGGCGAAGGATTTTCAGCCAAATTGTGGTCTATAGACCTAACCGGATATAATGAGAGGATGGTAGAAACAGAAACAGATGCTTCTGACCCATCATGGTCATCATTATTAAGTAATTAATAACTAAATTGCTTGATTTTTTAACTTGAAACATCTATTTAGTTGTGAAAAAGTATGTCTAAAAAAAGGATTAAGGAGCAATACATGAACCTAAGTAAACTTTTAAAAAACGGATTTTTAATATTGGTAGCAAGCTTAATATTAACTGCTTGTGCTACGCAAAAAAAAACAGGGCAAATGCAAGGGGATGTTTATACAGGTACAGACACTGTTGAATATTTAGCGTCTGGTGTTCCAGATAGAGTTTTCTTTGCAACTAATGAAACAGTTTTAACTACAGCTTCAAGAGAAACTTTAAGAAAGCAAGCAGCTTGGTTAAGAAAAAATTCAAAAATCAATGTTGTATTAGAAGGTCATGCTGATGAGAGAGGTACGAGAGAGTACAACTTAGCATTAGGTGAAAGAAGAGCTAACTCAGCAAAAGATTATTTAATGACTTATGGAGTTTCTGCTGACAGAATTTCTGTATTAAGTTATGGTAAGGAGAGACCAGTAGACTCAGGCTCTAACCCATTAGCTTGGTCTAAGAACAGAAGATCGGTAACAGTAAAAGCCAACTAGTTTATTCAATTTTAAAGACCCTATGCACTCAAACGAGTGTTAGGGTCTTTTTTTTGCCATCATTATAATTACTACTAATAAAATCATGAATAATTTCAAAATGTTAATTAAAATAAAATTAATATTACTATTTTTTTTCATATTTAATTTTGCTTTAGCTGACAATCATAACCTTGATGAAGTTCTTAAGCTGATACAAAAAGATTTAAAAACATTAGAAAAAGCAGTTTACTCTGGATCATTAGTAAATAATTCAAATAGTCAATCTAGTTTAAATGAAAATTCAGAAGATGTTTTAACAAGACATTTATTGAAGTTATCTGAAATAGAAAGTCAGTTTCAAGAATTAACAAATAAGTTTGAAGAAGTAAATTTTAAATTAGATAAATTATCTAATAGACTTTCCAAGGTTCAAGCTGATAATCAAATAAGATTCAGAGACATTGAGAACGGCCTTTCCTCTGGTGAAATAAATAAAAAATTAACATCTAATTCAAATGAACAGTCAGAAGAAATTCTACCAGGATCTTCACAACCACAAGACTTAGGTTCTATTACATATAAGGATACAGAGAACAATCAAACAACACAACAAATACAATCTGTTGAAACCACATCAACTATAGTAACTGAAACATTTCAGGCAGAAGAAACTATTCTTCCAAAAGAAGAAACTGCAGAAAAACAATATGAATTTGCAACTAGTTTCTTAAAAGTCGGAGACTATAGTACTGCAGAAAGAGCATTTAGAGAATTTGTAATGACTAACTCAGAGCATGAGCTGGCTGGAAATGCACAGTATTGGTATGCAGAAACATTTCGAATTAGACAACTTTATACTGATGCTGCCAGCGCTTATCTTGAGGGGTACCAAAAATATCCAAAAGGCGAGAAGGCTCCTATAAATTTATTAAAACTTGGTGTATCAATGGTTCAGATAGGAGAAAAAGAGCAAGGTTGTAAAATGATTGAAGGAGTTGAAAAACAATATCCAAAAGCTAACCAATCTGTGCTTCAAAAAGCAAAGTATGAATCTAAAAAATTTGAGTGCACAAAGCAAAACTCATAAACAAATATTAATACATCTTAAAGATAAAAAAATATTAAAAATATTTAATCAATTTGAAAAAAATATTAAGCTAAGTAAAGGATTGGCAGTAGCTGTCTCTGGAGGGCCTGATAGTTTGTCTTTAGCTTTTTTAGCAAAATGTTTTGCTTTAAAGAATAAAATAAATAATAAGTATTTTATCGTAAATCATAAACTTCGAAAAGAGGCTTCAAAAGAGTCGGTCATTGTAAAAAATATACTTAAAAAGGTAGGAATTAATTGCAAAATTCTTAAATGGAATGGGAAAAAACCAACAAGCAATATTCAATCTCAAGCTCGAGATAAAAGATACTCTTTGTTAGTTAAAGAATGTAAAAAAAATAAGATTCAAGACTTATTAATTGGCCATCATTTTGACGATTTATTGGAAAATTTTTTGATTAGAATTCTAAGAGGCAGCGGATTAAAAGGTTTAATTTCACTTAGTAAACAAACAAAATATAAAAATCAAAATTTGAATATTTTAAGGCCATTACTGGATCAGGAAAAAGAAGATTTAATCTATATTTCAAAAAAAGTATTCAATTTTTATATTCAAGACCCTTTTAATATTAATGAAGATTTTAAAAGAATACGAATAAGAAACTTACTTTTATCACTAAAAAAAGAAGGATTAGATAAAAAAAAGACTTTGCTAACTATTAGCAATTTAAAAGACACAGACAATTCGATTAAATTTTATGTGAATAAAAATCTTAAAGAAAATGCAATTTTCATAAAAAAAAAGAAAGTTTTTATTCTAAATAAATTTTTTTTTGACCAATCACATGAGATTATTTTTAGATCTTTAACACAAATTATACAAAAATTAGGTAATAAATATTACCCAGTTAGGGGAAAAAGTATCAATAATCTAATTATGAATATTAATGCAAAATCATTTTCGAAAGTTACCTTGGGAGGCTGCTTTATTGATAGAGTTAATGAAACCATATTAATATCTAAAGAAATCTAAAATTATGCCTTAAATTTATGTAATTTTGACACTTTGACACTTGTTTAATTATCAATAATTACTATCTTATACCAATGAATATTAAAAATCTAGCAATGTGGGCAGTAATCGTTTTTTTAACGATTGGGCTTTATAATATGTTTAAAAATCCTCAATCAAATATCAGAGGAAATGATACAATTATATTTTCAGAATTTTTATCAGCCGTTGACGAAGGTGAAGTAGTTAAAGTTGAAATACAAGGTAATAATATTAGAGGAGTTCTTTCTAACGGAAATACATTTTCCACATATTCACCTAATGATCCAAATTTAATAGAAAAATTATCTGAAAAAGGTGTAAGCATAGCTGCATCACCGATAGAAGATAAAATGCCTTCTCTTTTCGGAGTTTTATTATCATGGTTTCCAATGCTTTTATTAATTGCAGTTTGGATTTTCTTTATGAGACAAATGCAAGGAGGAAAGGGTGGAGCAATGGGATTTGGTAAGTCCAAAGCTAAAATGATGAATGAATTAAAAGGAAAAGTTACATTTAATGATGTTGCTGGTGTCGAGGAAGCAAAAGAAGAAGTCGAGGAAGTTGTAGAATTTTTAAAAGATCCAAAAAAAT
>CEUZ01264068.1_pt1 | contig 17878 bp, 19 predicted proteins | sample 361511 | NCBI WGS metagenome assembly CEUZ01 (sample SAMEA2622822, study PRJEB7988) | marine metagenome | biome: marine biome (ENVO:00000447); feature: surface water layer (ENVO:00002042); material: "saline water (ENVO:00002010), including plankton (ENVO:xxxxxxxx)" | depth 5 m
CATCCTACAAATTAATAGTATTTAAGTCAGATTTATCAAAATGACCCATATGTTAAAAGTTCTCATCTAGTGCTGTATAAATCGATTTAGCTATTGCTTTAGCCAACATAGGAGGAACAGCATTTCCTACCTGTGTCATCTGGTGAGTTTTAGGACCATAGAACCTATACCAATCCGGAAACGATTGAATCCTTGCATTTTCTCTTACTGTAGACCCTCGAGGAGTCCTTTTATCATAATGAAACGCCCTTCTATTGGTACTTCCACCTCCACTACCAAGGGCTTTCACAGTAAATCCAGGTTTTTTCGGATCCCATTTTTTGGAGTCAGTGTATTTTGGGTCAACACTTTGACCCAATTTGGCACTTTGTATCATTGTGATTAACTTTTCCGTATGCTTAGGTGCCTCATGGTTAAAAACTTTGAGGTCGTTATTTGATTTAGGTTCCCTCATTTGTAGCTGATAGGGAGAGAGTTGTTGTACAGTTGGATATTCCATTTCGTCTGCACCTTCTCCACTAGCAATCAAGGGAAGATCTGAAATAGCTTCTTCGACAGTAGGAATTGAAAGAAGAGTTGATTGAGTTGTTTCAATATCAAATCCCAACTGTTTTCCTGAATCATTGTCTAGCGAATGATCATGTGATCGGTGGGTAGAAGCAGGCCACATAAAATGCTCTGATACTTGAGAATCGAGAAATCCTATGTAAAAAAGTCTTCTTCTAAGTTGAGGGACACCATAGTCCTCTGCTTTTAAAATTGTTGGCATATGCTCTGCAAATGATTTATATCCAATGGATCTAAAGGAAGCAATAATAGCTTGATTCAGAAGACCTGATTGCATAGATAAAAGCCCCGGAACATTTTCCATTACAAAAACTTTCGGTCGTAGCTTGTCTACAGCTGAAACAAATGAACGGAATAATTGGTTTCGACTATCGTTAGAAAGTCTTTTACCTGCAAGAGACAATCCTTGGCAAGGTGGTCCGCCTACTACCACATCAACAGGTCCATGTGACTCCCATTTCATCCTAAATGTTTTTTCAAAATCTTCAGAATCAATCATAGAGGCATCACCATGTACAATCGCTTCACCAGATATATCTGGGTGATTATGGCGAAAAGTGTTAATTGCCGGTTCCCAATTATCTATAGCTCCTACCACTTGGAATTGTCCAGTTTGTAGAAATCCTAAAGACAAACCACCAGCTCCGCAAAAAAGATCTACTAAACGATATTTATTCATTAATAAATCACCATTATTCAGGGCAGGAACAGATTATGATTATTATACATTTACTAGTTATTTAATACTCATTAGGGAAAAATAATGTGATATTACAATTCAATGATATTAGGACATGCTAAATTCTAGTTTTTTATTATTAAATCCTAAATATCAAACCTGTAAAGAATTCTATGTATAAATTGAAATCGTTAGGATTAGAGTCAAGGGTAATTAAATTTGCAACTCGGACTAGTTTTTACTAATTCAATCCAGTATGATATCAAACCTTTGAGTATTTGGGTGTTGCTATTTCTGTCCCATCAGGCAGCTTTTCTACTTTAAAATCACCAAACAGTAAAGGTGCTTCGTTATTAAGTATTTCTAGGACCATAAGGGCAAGTTTACGGATTTCCCAGTCTGCATATGCTGCGCCTCTCATTTCTATAAAATGTCGCCAAGCACGAACATTTCCGGTCACAAATATCTTGGTCTCGGTTGCATTAGGAAGGACAGCTCTGGCTGCTTGGCGCACTGCCTTACGTCGGTCCCAGGGTGTTGGGAACAAATTTTCAGGGATTACTTTTTCAAGAGTGTCAACAAGGTTCTGGTAGCTTTTGGATGCATGATTAATTGCATCCTTTAAAATGTTTTTTGATTCTTCACTTTCTGACATTGATATCCCAGGGGGCATAACAAAAGGGCTATCTGCTTCGTCAACAAATCGTTGTGATCGTTGACTATATGCAAATCCTGCTCTATGTCTTACTAGTTCGTGAGTAAGGCTACGTGATACTCCTGTAAAAACGAATCCATAATTTACGTGCTCAAACACACTACCGTCACCTTTGGCAAGTAAGTTTGTTACAAAATCTTCTATATACTTCCGTCCTCTTCCAAAGCTCATATAACAGAGCCTTGCTGATACTTCGACTATCGCAGACGATTCATCTTTGCCTGAACGAATGCTGTCTGGTATACCCGGTAAATTTTCATCAGATAGCAAATTAGCTATCTGTTCCCAGTCCACTGTCGGTTTTGATACCAAGTAAATTTTCGGTTCTGTTGCGTAGTCCATATGGGTTAAATTACAAGGGTCATTGGGTTTTCAAGTCGTTGCTTGATATCCAATATGAACTTAGCTCCCTCCGCTCCGTCGGTGACTCTATGGTCAGCTGAAAGCGTAGCGTTCATCATTTTAGCAACGGCCACATCGCCGTCTTTTACTATAGCTTGTTCAGCTACTGATCCTACTGCTAGCATCGCAGATTGTGGAGGCAGAATAATAGCAATAAAACTAGAGACATCAAACATTCCCAGATTACTTATGGAAAAAGTTCCTTCAGTATATTCCTGTGGGCGCAGTGTACCTCCTTTGCTCCTGGCTACGAGGTCTTTACTGGCAGTTGAAATATCTTTAACACTTTTGTTATTGCATTCCATTATAGCTGGCACAATCAGACCTTCTTCTTCAGCAATAGCAATACCTATGTTAATAGAAGAATTTATTAGCACGCCGTCTTCTTTAAAGGATGCATTGAATTTCGGGTGTAAATTAAGTGCATCGACACATGCTTTTATTACTAGGTCGTTCACGCTAATTCGAACACCTTCAGATTCTAAAGAAGAATTTATCTGATTACGAAGATCCATAGCTTCGGTCATGTTGATTTCAGTAGAAACATAATAATGGGGAGTTTGTTGCTTACTTTGTACGGTGACCCTTGCAATCTGTTGACGCATCCTCGAAAGAGGTAATTTATCCCCTGTATCTTTTGAAACCGGTATATCTGTGTCTGTTGTTGCATCGGAAATTGGAGGAATTTGTACGGGTTCCTTAATATCAGCTGTTGAAACATCCTCAATATCTTGCTTTGAGTCAGTATCATTTTCACTGGAAGTTATATTTGCGGATGGAGTAAAAGACAGAACGTCTTTTTTTGTAATACGTCCCCCAGGACCAGTTCCTTTTACCAGGGACAAGTTAATTCCTTTTTCATTTGCCAATCTCTGGGCTACAGGTGATGCACGAAGAATTCCTTCCTGATTTGTGGCTTCTTCTTTAACCGGTTCAGGTTCACTAACTGGCTCGTCAGCCGGCGCTGATGCCGGTTTGGACTCAGTAACGTCCGATACTTTATTTTCTTCGAGTTCTACTGAATCTATGAGAGAAACATTTTCTAATTCAGCGATCTCTTCGTCTGGTTCCCCAACGATTGCGATAGCTTGTCCTACAGGTACGGTCGTGCCTTCAGGTACAACTATCTTTTTCAATATACCCGTTGCGGTGCTTTCAAATTCGACTACAGCTTTGTCGGTCTCAATTTCTGCAATCGCTTGGCCAGTTGCTACAGATGCTCCTTCTTGTGAGAGCCAACGTACTACTGTGCCTTCTTCCATATCGTAACCCATTTGCGGCATGTTAAGTTGTGTGGCCAGTTTAGGTCCCCCTATCTCCTATATACGGTAAAGTTTATTAATAGATTCTACTATTTTTTCAGCTGTTGGTAGAGTTGCTGCTTCTAGAGTGCCGTTATAAGGTGCGGGAACTTCTAATCCTCCGACTCTTCCAACGGGACCATCTAGATAATCAAAAGCTTCTTCCTGAATAGTGCTTGCTATTTCTGCTGACATTCCACCAGTCCGCCAGAATTCTTCTATCACAATTGCTCTATTCGTTTTTTTAACTGATTCAAGTACTGTATCATGATCAATTGGCCTGAGGGTACGAAGATCAACGATTTCTGCTTCTATACCTTTATCAGCCAGAATTTCAGCAGCTTCCATTGCTACATGTACCATCCGAGAATATGCTACAAGAGTGATGTCGGAACCAATACGCTTTATTTTAGCTTGTCCAAATGGGATCTTATAGGGAGTATCCGGCACTTCGCCTTTAACTCTATATAGTAGAGAATGTTCTGCAAATAAAACAGGATCTTCGTCTTCAATTGATGTCCTTAAAAGGCCTAGAGCATCATACGGATCTGACGGTACTACGACCTTTAAACCTGGAACTGTCGCGAACCATACTTCGAGGCATTGAGAATGTGTGGCGCCTAGTTGACTTCCGCCACCGGTTACAGTTCGAATTACCATTGGAACATTGATTTGTCCATCAGACATGTACCTGAGTTTGGCAGCATGATTAACAACTTGATCCATTCCCAAGAGCAAAAAATTCACAGTCATAATTTCTACTATAGGTCTGAGGCCACCCAGTGCAGATCCTATTGCAGTTCCTATCATTGCTGATTCTGATATAGGGCTATCTATAATACGGTCTGGGCCAAATTTGTCTAACATGCCACTTGTTACAGCATATGGACCTTTAAAGGTACCTATGTCTTCCCCAATCATAAAAACGCGCTCATCTTCTTCGAGCGCTTCAACAAGTCCTCGGCTTATAGCTTCTCTGAGCATTATTGCTGTCATTTTATCTTGAAGCTTTTCCTATTAATTTTATTTATTTGGGCCGTAAACATTTTCATATAAAGATTCTATTGGTGGTTCAGGGCTTTCTTCTGCAAATTTTGTTGCTTCTGCAACAATTTGGGCTACTTTTTCGTCAATACCTGCAATGTCTTGTTCGTCTACTAATCCTTGGGAGAGTGATGATTCTTTAAAGGTCTTTATAGGATCCTTTGCACGCCATTGTTCTATCTCTTCAGATTCCCTATATGCCTGGGGATCCTGTACTGAATGTCCGACAAAACGATAGGTCATTGCTTCAATAAATACAGGGCCCCCGCCTTTACGGATAATTTCTAGAGCTTCATTGGTCGCTTCTTGAATTGCCAAAACGTCCATTCCATCAACCTGAGCTGCCCTAATCCTATATGAATCAGCTGATAAATATATATCGCGTCCACCAGCATGGGTACGTTCTACGTGGGTACCCATACCATAAAGATTATTTTCCAGAAAGAAAATTATCGGCAGATTCCATAGTGATGCTAGGTTTAAAGATTCATGGAATTCGCCTTGACTCACTGCTCCATCTCCGAAAAAACAAACAACAGCTCTATCCTCTGACCTGTATTTTATTGAATGTCCGAGTCCCACAGCTATTGGCAATTGACCACCTACTATTGCGTGTCCTCCCATGAATCCACGCGACACGTCAAACAGATGCATTGATCCGCCTTTACCTCCACTGCTTCCGGTAACTTTGCCGAGTAATTCTGCCATAACAGTGTTGGGGTGCATTCCCCTTGCGAGTGCATGTCCATGGTCTCTGTAGTGAGTTATAATATAATCGTCTTCACGTAGGCTAGAAACTGCTCCAACCGCTATGGCTTCTTCCCCAATATATAAGTGAAGAAAGCCTTTAATTTTGCCTTCCATATATAGCCGTCCACTTTGTTCTTCAAATCTGCGGATCAGCAACATTTGTTCATATAAGGAGCAAATGCTATTTTTGTCCAGATTATTCATCTATTGATTAGCTCTGTAAATGTGTATTGCTTCTCCGGTTGAATCTAACGCTGCTTCTTTAATCGATTCCGAGATTGTTGGATGTGGATGAATAAGCCATCCGAGTTCCCTATCGGTACTTTCTAGCATCCTTGCCATGGATAGCTCTCCAAGTAATTCAGTTACTTCCGGACCAACCATATGTGCTCCTAGAATGTCTCCAATTTCAGCTTCAAGTACTAATTTAACCATGCCTTCGGCTTCGTTCATACCCAGAGCTTTCCCATTTGCTGCAATTGGGAACTTACCAATACGAACTTCATATCCTTGTTCAGTTGCTTGTTTTTCTGTAAGTCCAAAACTTGCGATTTGAGGCTTGCAGTAAATTGCTCTTGGGACAATACCGTAATCTATTGGCTGCGGGTCTAAACCGGCAATATGCTCAACCGCAGTAACAGCTTGTGCTGAAGCTACGTGGGCCAGCAACATTTTACCAGTCACATCTCCAATAGCATATATACCAGGCACACTTGTTTCCATCTGGTCGTTAACGGATATAAAATCTTTTTCAGTATCTATCCCTAATTCTTCAATCCCAATATTTGTGATATTACCTTGAGTGCCAATAGCAACCAGTATTTTGTCACATTTAACTATAGTTGTATCTGTGTCATTACTTATGGTTACTGTAGTTTCGGATTCCGATATTTCTACATTCACAACTTTGGAAGAGGTGATTGATTTGATCCCTTTCTTCAAGAAGGAGCGCTCCAGAAGTTTACTGGATTCCTCGTCTTCATTTGGAATTATGCGGGGCATAAGTTCGACTAATGTCACCTCTGATCCGTATGTATTCCATACGTACCCAAATTCTACCCCTGTTGCACCAGCTCCAACGATAACAACTCGCTTGGGCACCTCTTTAAGTGCAAGAGCATCTCTACTAGTGATTATCGTATTTCCATCTATTGGAAGTCCTTGGATTTCACGGAATGTGGCTCCTGTTGCAATAATTATATTTTCAGAAGAAATACGTTGCTCGTTTACACTAATCGTATTGCTATCTATCAAAGTACCTTCACCTTTTATCACTGTGACACCATTCCGACTTAACAAAAGGTCGATACCGGAAGTCAATTTAGTGACAACGTTTCTACTGCGATCCACAGCTTTAGAATAGTCGTACTGAATATTATCTGCACTTATCCCAAATTCTTCAGAATTTTTGAACAGATTCACAACTTCTGAATTTCTTATTAGTGCTTTACTAGGTATACATCCCCAGTTCAAGCAAACACCGCCAATTTCACTCTTCTCTACTAGAAGTGTTTTTAATCCCAGCTGAGCTGACCGAATTGCAGCAACATATCCACCTGGTCCACTACCTAATACAATCACATTAAAATCAGACAAAAGATATTCCTCACATAGTTTTTATTTTTAAAGAGTATATTTTACACTATCAGTCTGGCTATCTAAACGGATATGGTAAATGTCATCACCATTAATGCCAACCCAATTGTTAAGATTGTAACCCATTTTGGAGGCGAATTGGTTCTCATGGTAGAATATATTTGCAGCCAATCCCTGTGGGATGGTGAGCGTAGATTTATTGAAAATTCAATTCGGATTTTTTGACACTAATTTTGTTAAATATCCGGGTTTGTACAATCAAGCTCCCCTCACAGGATTTAAAAGGGAGGTTTTGTACCAAAGAGTATTTGACGGTGTTTTCTTGTCTTGAATTGTATTGAGTTATTTTTTGATTCAAGAGTAGCAATAATCGTTTTTGGCATACTCGGATTTTTTGCTAATTTTCATTTGATTAACAAAAGCACAACTATTTTGATCGATATATTCAATTGCATTTTTGGCTGGTAGAGGACATTTTAATAAGTTTAGAATCAATATTTATTTATGGATTTAACTAAGTGAATAAACCACTCTCAAAAAAATCTAAAATCGGGATCGTCGGTGCAGGGGTACTCGGTAAAGTTCTTGCGTCAGTTCTTTCTGAAAACGATTATCTAGTGGCTGCAGTGTCTAGCCGTTCACTATCTTCATCTGAAGAACTGGCTCATTTAGTGGATAATGTCGAGGTTTGTGCAGACCCAGATGAAGTATCTAGTTTGTCTGATGTGGTGTTTGTGACCACACCCGATGATTTAATAAAGCAAGTTGTATTATCAGTAGATTGGAAAAAAACTCACACAGTAATTCATTGTTCTGGCGCGCTATCTCTTGATGTCCTATCGTCTGCTTTTAAAAAAGGAGCTCGTGTCGGGGCTTTCCATCCGATGCAGGCATTTGCGGCTGTGGAAAATGGGATAAAGAGTATACCTGGAACTACTTTTGGTATTGAAGGAGATGAAGTGATTCAACAATACCTTGCTGATACAGCTCGTGCTATTGGAGGATATCCAATATTCTTAAAGGCAGAGGATAAGGTCTTGTATCACTTATCTGGCGTTATGCTTGGAGGCATTTTGTCTGGAGTTGGGGCCACCGCAGCTCAGTTATGGGAACACCTAGGAATGGAACGAACTGATGGGTTAAGAGCATTAATGCCTATAATGCGCCAAGTTTCGATCAACCTGTCTTCACAAGGGATTCCCGAAGGTATTGCCGGTCCTTATGCAAGGGGTGATGTAGGTACAATCCGAAAACATTTACAAGTCTTAGCTGCTCGGGCGCCTGACGTTTTGCCTCTTTATTGCAATATGGCTTTGTCTAGTTTGCCTTTTGCGCTTGAGAAAGGGACTCTTACCGAGGAGAGGGCTTCTGAAATCTATAATTTGCTAGAAGAATCTTTGGGTAGGACAAGATAGCAGAAGAAATTTCATTGAGGGATGCGATGAAGGTTACAACCGATATTCTTATGCAAAAGAAAAAGTCGGGAGACAAAATAACAGTGCTTACTTGCTACGATTATCCCACAGCCGTATGGCAGGATTCTTGTGGGGTCGATATAGTTTTTGTTGGTGATAGTGTGGGTACCAATATATTGGGATACAGTAGTGAAAAAGAAGTAACTGTCGAAGATATGGCTCATCATTTGCGTGCAGTAAAACGCGGGATTGACAGCGCATATTTACTTGTAGATCTTCCCTATAATTCTTATGAGAGTGAAAAATCCGCTTTGAAGAATGCTTCTTATTTGATCTCACTGGGTGCTGATGGAGTAAAATTAGAAGGGTTTAAACCAGATATCGTTAGTTATCTGGTTAGCCATGGTATAGATGTGTGCAGCCATCTTGGACTTACCCCACAATTTCATGATCAGAAAAGGTTTAAAGCAACCACTGCTGTAGATGCTATGAAATTGATTGATCAGTCTATGAAATTACAGGAATCCGGGGCATGGAGCATCGTTTACGAATTGGTACCTGAAGAAGTTGCTAAGGAATCCTCAATTCGGCTCACTATTCCGACTATAGGGATTGGGGCCGGAAGATTTACTGATGGTCAAGTTTTGGTAATAACGGATATGCTTGGCATAAATGATCTTGATTTTAGACATGTTACAAAATTTGGTGATTTAAAAACTCAATCGATTAGAGCTATTGAGCAATATGTTTCTTCAGTTACTGCAGGATACTTTCCGGGAGAATCTAATATTAAACATCTATCTGATTTGGAAAACCAATCTTTTAAAAAGATGTTGTTGGAATGCAAACCGATGGATAAAATCGAGTAAGTTGTTTTGAAAATATTAATTTACCGGTTCTTTTACTCAATACCACTTTAAATTCAATGCAGATTTTAGAAACAATACAGGATTACAATGAAGTTTCCGGAACTATTGTAAGGTCACTTGGACTGGTGACAACTATGGGTGCACTTCACGATGGTCATTTATCACTTATGCGACGCTCTATTGAAGATAATATGGAAACTTTAGTAACTATTTTTGTTAATCCCATGCAATTTTCTCCAGGAGATGATTACGATCGATATCCCCGTACTATTAAATCTGATATTGATAAATTGAATCGTGAGGGAGTCGATTATTTATTTAGTCCTAGTGTAGAAGAGATGTACCCTGAAGGATTCGACACCTTGATCAAGGTTGGTCGAATTGGTCAGATTCTTGAAGGAAGTTCGCGAATTGGGCATTTTGAAGGTGTTGCAACCATAGTGTCTAAAATTTTCAGTATCATAAGACCTGACAGAGCTTATTTTGGACAAAAAGATGCCCAGCAAATCCGAATTATAAAAAGGGTTAATGAAGATCTAAATTTTGGTGTGGAAGTGATTGAGTGCCCAACTGTTCGTGAAATTGATGGATTAGCCATGAGTAGTAGAAATACTTACTTGAATTCTAAGCAAAAACGTGCAGCTAAGGTTATATATCAAGCCTTGAGCTTGGCAAGAACGGTTGGGAATGATGCAAGCCAGATAAAAGGGGTTGTTTCTGACCTTATAGACAAAGAACCTCTAGCTACACTTGATTATATAAGTGTAGCCGATGCTGAGACTTTAGAAGAAATCAATTCTATTGAGAGTCCCGCGCTGGTATCGTTGGCTGTATTTATTGATGATATGCGATTAATTGATAATATTTTATTGAAATAACTTGTATAAATTTCATCCATATGATTTTGGTGGTAACTTGCATTGAGAATACTTGTAACTAATGATGACGGTATCAATTCAGATGGGCTGTGGCGTCTTGCTTATTCCCTTACTTCAGTTGGGGTCGTTTCTATTGTAGCTCCGGATAGGGATAGAAGTGGTGTTGGGCTTGCAACTACCTTACTCGATGTTATACGTGTCAACAATGTATCTTCGCCATATAATGATATCGATGCGATATCTGTAGAAGGTACTCCATCTGATTGTGTAATTTTAGCCAATGACGAACTTTTCGATGAAGACTTTGATCTGATAGTTTCTGGTGTTAATTACGGATCAAATCTAGGCAAAGATATTCTTTATTCGGGAACAGTGGGAGCGGCGATTCATGGCCAATTAGGAGGGATTCCTTCTATTGCAGTATCTGTTGAATCGGTCGATATGGTAGATTACGATTTGGCGATCCGTAGTGTAGCGTCGATAGCAAACGCTGTGGTGGATATTGCTTCTAATCATATTCCACTAATAAATATTAATATCCCAAATGATGGAACAGAACCGATTAATGGTGTATGTGTGACGAAGCCTGGAGTACAAGCATATTTAAAAAGGGTAGAAAAGTTTCATGAAGGCCGAAGAACGTATTATAGGATCAAACATGATAAAGCTAACGATATAGGGATCGAGGAATACAGTGATATTTGGGCTATACGAAATCAGTTAGTGTCCATATCATCCATTTCTTTGGGAGAAACAAATTTACTTCCAATCAAAAATTTACAGATTTTGGCAGGCCTAGTATCAAAGGAACTTGAGATACCCATCTTTGAAAAATGAGTATTGACTTGATAAAGGAGAGGTTACAGTGATTTACGAATATCGTGTTTATGATGCGGTTGCGGGCAGGTTACCTGATGTGATATCCAGATTTAGGGATCATACAGTTAATCTATTGGAAAAACATGGAGCGAAAAATATAGGTTACTGGACGTCTGATGTTGGTGGTTACAGTAATCAATTGATCTACATATTGGCATTCGATTCTGTGGAACAAAGGGAAGTTATTTGGAAGAATTTTCGTGCCGATCCTGAATGGGCAAAAGTAGTAGCTTCATCTGAATCAAATGGTCCTATTGTGGCTAAGATAACCAATATGATTATGAATCCTACAGACTTTTCTCCTTTGAAGTGATTTTTATACTGGTGATCGGCTCATTCGGGCAATTCACCACAATCTTCACAGGGGCATAATTTTCTTAAAAGGTCAAACGGATATATGCCAGTGTAATGAGCATCACTCCAAAGGAATTGGACAGCGTATTGTCCTACTAGTAAATAGTCTTCAGCTGTCAGATCAGCTTGAATCGTAGCGGGATCAAGTAGTTGTCGGCGGCTCCATTCTTCTACACATTCTGCACAACCACAATTGATCCTAAGATAACGTGCTTCAAATTTGCTTTGGTGACCGTCTTTCCATTGTACAAGTATATTAGATTCTTGAATTTCAATTTTGTTTACAGTTGTTAGATTGTTCATTGATTTTTTATTATTAAATCAGGGTTTGATCATTAACCGGCAGTTAGTCTTGTATTCATAGTTTATGCTTCAAATTCCCATAACTCTCGAGTACCTATGTTTACCCCACCGTCTACTGTAAGGATTTGGCCGGTAACCCAAGAAGATTCGTCTGAGGCAAGATACAATGCTGCGTAAGCTATATCGACAGGATTTCCGGTTCTGGCAAGAATCGAGTCGGATGGCTTAATCTGGCCTTTGTTAATTTTTCCACGAAATAGGCCGGCATTGATAGCATTTATACGTATGTTTGAAGGGTAAAATTCTTTTGAAAGGTTCTTTACTAATCCTAAAATACCTGCTTTCGCGGCTCCATATGCCGGGTTGCCTTCCTGTCTGACACTTTGACTTGCCCCAATCGCTACTATTGATCCTCCTCCCTGGGATTTCATTATTGGATGGCATACATGTGAAACATTGTACAAGCTTCTTAGCGTGTTGGTCAGAACTGTATCCCAGTATTCTACAGATATTTGTTCTAAGTTACGTGTTGGTTCAAAAAAGCCTCCAGCTCCTGAATAAACAATGTCTAACTTGCCTGTTGTTGAAACAATTTTATTTGCAATCTCAGATACGTTTGAATTGGATGTCAGATCGCCAGGCAAAATTGTTACTTGCCCGCCATGTTCTTTAATACGGTCAGATGTTTTTTCTAAGATGGTATTTGTTCTGGCTGAAATAATTACATGAGCACCCTCTTGAGCAAAAAGAAGTGCTGTGGCTTTGCCCATTCCCGTACCCATTCCGGCGATCCAGGCAACCTTATTTTTAAGTCTCATTACTTTGATTTCCCTACTGGTATCAGTGATAAATAGATTGGTACTTTGTTTTCAATTATTTTTTGAAATTTGCACAATTTATGCCGGCAACTTTTTATTTATCAGTTTGGAAATTGGGCAGATTAATCATCATTGTCTCCAAAGCCAATCGAGAATTAACATTTTTGTCAATTAATTCCTGAGTATCCCTGATTGTATTTATAGAGTCCAATATTTCAACATTTGTTAATTTAGCTGCGAAATCTGATATTACTTCAATGCCGTCTTTATTCTTGACAAGTTCATTTAATCCTTCTTTGACATACATCACATCTCTCCACCAATTAGACCAAATTAATAACTCTCTGCGACCCTCATCCCTGTTTGAATTCGTAATTGAGCTTAATTGTTTTGCATGTTGAAGTTTCTGGTTAATATTACCCTTGATAATGTTTCCGATTGCTGCCAATTTATCATTTAATTCAGTGATGGCCTCCTGATCATCACTCATTTTAATTGCTAAACCTGGGCGACCATCTACAAGGTTAGATATTTGATCTGCTTTATTTTTGCTGATATCGAATTGCTTTCTAATTTTGTTAGATATAATTGATATTGGAACCTTTTTTAGTTCAATTAACTGGCACCTGGATTGTACCGTTTCCATTATATTCCCAGGTTTTGAAGTGGTGAGGAGAATAATTACTGTGGGTGGTGGTTCCTCAAGAGTTTTTAACAGACTGTTGTTTGCTTCTTCAGATAGTTTGTCAGCATCTATAATGATATATACTCGTTTTTTACCCTCAAATGGGGTTAATGCTGCTTCCCTTTGTAAAGCTTTGATTTGAGATATACCAATCGAATTTAGATTTTGCTTATTATCATCGAATTGATTATCGAGACTAATAATACGTGTGTCTAAATGTGTTCCCTTTAGGATTCGTTTGCAGCTAAGGCATTGTCCACAAGGACGATTTATACTTCCACAGTTAAATGATGCTGCCATATCTACAGCTAAGGTTGTTTTGCCAATGTTCTGTGCACCTGTGATTAGATATGCATGTGCAAATCGATTTTGGTTTAAAGCAGACAAGAGATTTTTTATAGCATTGTCATGCCCGAAAGTCTTCCATATAGGAGCAGGGATTTTGTTGTGCGTTAAAGGGGTATCTTGTTTATGCATGTTTAATTATCTAATCATGTTTATTAAACGCATAACAAAATAAAATATATGGATAAAGCTAGATTTCATAATCTATTTTTATTGGATGTCCAGTGACATCATATCCTCATATGTTTCCCGTCTTCGGATAAGTCTTGGATTTCCTTCCTTGACTATAACTATTGCAGGTCTGGGGTTTAGATTGTAATTGCTGGCCATTGAAGGAGCATATGCTCCTGAGGAAGGTATGGCTATCAGATCATCAGTATTCAGTTTTGGTAAACAAATATCTTTGATTAAAAGGTCGCCAGATTCGCAATATTTGCCTGCCAGGGTAACTATTTCCTCGGGTTTGTCTGAAATCCGATTGGCTACAACGGCTTCATATTGAGAGTCATACAGGGCTGGTCTTATGTTATCTCCCATTCCGCCATCAAGGGAAACATATTTGCGAATTGTAGGGATATCTTTGATTCCTCCTACACGGTATAAAGCAACTCCCGCTCTTCCCACAATAGAACGTCCAGGTTCAATTGTCAGTGTGACATCTTCAAAGCCAAGTTGAGCCGCCCGATCATTCAGTGTAGAAGTTATAACCTCTGCATAAGATGAGATGTCAGGAGGAAGTTGGTTTTGTACATATCCAATCGCGAAACCGCCTCCTGGGCTAAATTCTCTTAGATTCAAACCATCTTTTTTAAAATCTGACAAAAATGTTAAAACGGTGTCAATGGCTGTCGAGTATGGCTCTAGTTCAAAAATTGGAGAACCTAAATGAAAATGTATACCTATCAAGTCGATATTATCTTTTGATAACGTTTCTAAGATAGCTAATTTGGCATCCCCTGTTTCAATTGAAAATCCGAATTTGCTGTCGAGTATACCTGTGGTAGTTTTCGCATGTGTATGAGGGTCTATTCCAGGGGACAGACGCAACATTACTGCCTGTGTTGTTTTATTGTTTGCAGCTATCTTATTGACAAGATCGAGTTCATGAAAGCTATCGATGACGATCTTACCAATATTATTGTTAATTGCCATGGTAAGTTCTTCTACACTTTTATTATTCCCATGAAAATATATTTGCGAACAAGGTAATTTTGCAGCTAAAGCGACAGCAAGTTCTCCACCAGAAACCACATCTATTCCAAGACCTTCCTGATGAATTATATTTGCTATAGAGACATTCGTATAAGCCTTCGATGCGTAAAGGACTTTAGTATTTTCATATCTGGAAGTAAATTCTTTGACAAATTGCCTACACATATCACGAAGAGTTTCCTCATCGAAAATGTAAAGTGGTGTACCAAACTGGTTTGCAAGATTCGATAGGTCACAGCCCCCAATTGACAAATGGTCATTTGTTGTAACCTCTGTTGTTATAGGGAATAGTGATGCGTTTGGGAATGTCATATAAGTCCTCTCTAATATTCGTTCGATAATTTTTACATCAGGGCGTATTTATTTTGCTAACTAGAAATATTCTATCATTTGCCGATAGACGGGTCTCTAATCAAATGTTACTTGACTGTGACGAACGTTTATGCTGATATAGGTCTATTTCCCAGAGGACAGTAATTGATAGCTTATATAGTCAAGAGACTGATGCTGGCATTTGCTACAGTATGGGCCATTAGTGTGTTGTCATTTGTGATTATAGAATTGCCAGAGGGCGATGCAATTGATAAATGGATGGATTGGGCCTTAAAAGAAGGTTCGAACTCACATAGTCCGGAAATGGCTAAGTTTTATCGTGAATACCTAGGTTTAGATAAACCTCAATATGTTAGATATGGGAAATGGGTTTGGAATTTGATGAGGGGTGAATTAGGCTATACATTTTCTGATGGTTACTACGCAGGCGGTGATCAACCCATAAAAAATGTTATTGGAGATCGAATTTGGATCACAGTAATACTTACGGGGTTTACTATTATTGTCACATGGACTTTTGCTATACCTGTAGGGATTTACTCAGCAGTCCGACAACATACAATTGGAGATTATTTATTTACGCTAGCCGGATTTACAGGATTAGCTGTACCAGATTTTCTACTCGGGCTTGTCTTAATGTACATAGGGTATGCTTATTTTAATCAGAATGTGGGCGGTCTTTTTTCAGCAGATTATATCAACGTACCCTGGAGTCTAGATAAAGCGTTAGACCTCTTACAACATCTGTGGATTCCTGCATTGGTTCTCGGCACTTCTGGTACTGCCGGATTAATTAGGGTTATGAGGAACAATTTGTTGGATGAATTGGGAAAGCCGTATGTGGTTACTGCAAGAGCTAAGGGAAATATTTCATGGCGTCTTATTTTAAAATATCCGGTCAGGGTTGCGATCAATCCGCTAATCAGTACGATTGGATATTTGTTGCCTTCGCTTGTTGGAGGAAGTGTGATTGTGTCGGTTGTTCTTAGTTTACCTACGATTGGCCCAATATTATTACGTGCCATTTTTCAACAGGATTCATATTTGGCTGGATTCCTTGTGTTATTACTGGGCGTGTTGACTGTAACAGGGACTCTTATATCTGATATTTTGCTAGCGGTGGTGGATCCCAGAATAAAATTAACTGGATCTTGATCCTCTAAAACCAGAAGGAAGTATGTCGGATTTGCAGGGGTAATAGCTATAATTCAAGGTGCTAGTCTATTTTTGAATCGTGTTGTTATACTTTAAGATGTTACTATTTTTAATTCCTCTTCCTCGATAGAACCCGATTCATTTATTTTGAAAGCCCTTAGAACAGGTTCATCTACATTTTCCAGGGAAATCAAAATATAATTGACGTTCAAATATCCACTCTGAAGTGCCATACGAACGTCTGTTTCAGATGGATAAGCAGGAGAATGGGTGTGTGAATGATAAAAAGCGACAAATTTCAGACCGGCTTTTTCTGAATCTAAGTCCGCATCTAAAAATTCTTTTGGATCCATAACGTATCGGAATGGACTTTTAGCGATATTTGTTATTCGATTTAGTTTTATCGCTTTTTGTTCTTTACCTGATAATATGCCGCAACATTCATTTGGGTTTTCCTGTTTTGAATGGGTTATCATTTCTTCAGCATGATGCTTTTCAATTTTTAGCAAACTTTTGCCTCCACTATCAAGTGAGTAGTTATTTTGGATATGCTTTTATATTATTTTCCAGTGAACAATTTGATTTTTGATTATAGAACAAAATTTTACTTCTTATCCCTTATCAACTAACTAATATTTTTGCAATCTTTAGACACTATTACCAAAATGTAAAAAGTTTTCAGGGCTGGCTGTTATAATTGTCTTCTATTTATATTTTTCGGAGAAATCTATGGAAAAATTGGAAAAGGGTAAAGTTTTCGAGGTGAGTACTGAGGTAACTCTGGACTTAACTATTAATAGGATGGGCCGTACAGGAGCAGAGGTGCTCTCAACGCCATCTCTATTAAAATTAATGGAAGAATGTTGTATAGACGCATCTGAGTCTTTGCTTCCCAATGGCCACACGACAGTAGGGTATGCGGTGGATGGAATGAGACATTTAGCACCAACTCCTATTGGGGCAGTGGTGAAGATCAAGTCTGAATTGCTAGAAGTTGATGGGAACAAGCTTACTTATGCCCTGGAAGCTTTTGAAGGTGGAAATAAGATAGGCTTTGCAACTCATAAGAGAGCTGTTATTCCAAAGGCCTGACATCTCTGGATGTCTAGTTTTGGTATAAATCCTGTTGTATTTGATGGCTATTTGTTCCATCTTGATTGCTTTGTTATAATTGGGCTCAGAATTCTATATATTATAATTGCTGAATTTGCCTACAAGAGGTTGAAATCATAGGTGCGTTGATTAGGGAATAAAATTGGACTTGTGACGAATATGTAAGTTAACTAGAAAGGAGCGGGCCAGTGAAGTGGATTGATTATGCTAAACCCGATAGTTTAGAAGGTGCAGTCAAGCTGCTAGGAGAGAGTGGAGGTAAAGCGCGGCCATTCGCAGGTGGTACAGACCTTCTTGTATTAATGAGAGTCAACCCAGCTCGAATTGGGAGTCCAGATTTAGTAGTGGATATCAAAGGACTACCTGAACTAAATGAATTGAGCTATGACGATGATACTGGATTGACGATCGGCGCTGCGGTTGAATGCTATAAAATATACTCTGATAAAGTTGTAAAAGAAAAGT
>CEUZ01291206.1_pt1 | contig 17875 bp, 14 predicted proteins | sample 361511 | NCBI WGS metagenome assembly CEUZ01 (sample SAMEA2622822, study PRJEB7988) | marine metagenome | biome: marine biome (ENVO:00000447); feature: surface water layer (ENVO:00002042); material: "saline water (ENVO:00002010), including plankton (ENVO:xxxxxxxx)" | depth 5 m
TCTTTTCCAAAGATTGCAGGACAAAATCAACCCCTTCCTGAAGAGTAATATTAAATCGGGTCATACGCTTATCTGTGATCGGCAATATCCCGTATTTTCTTTTTTCTATAAAAAAGGGAATTACTGAACCTCGACTTCCCATGACATTTCCATAACGGACTACTGAAAATTTGATATCAAGTTTCCCCTTATAATTATTGGCAGCAATAAAAAGCTTATCCGAAGTAAGTTTTGTGGCACCATACAGATTAATTGGTGCGGCAGCCTTATCTGTACTCATGGCAATCACCTTTTTAACACCTTGATTTATTGCCGCATCAATTACATTCTGACCACCAACGATATTGGTTTTTACAGCTTCAAATGGATTATACTCTGCTGTGGGTACTTGCTTTAATGCAGCAGCATGAACCACAATATCTACTTCGTGCATTGCCATTTTCAAACGATCGTAATCCCGAATATCACCAATAAAATAACGTAATAAGGTTTTATCATTATTAAACTTTCCTGATTCCTGCATTTCAAATTGTTTTAATTCATCACGACTATAAATAATGATTTTTTCAAGTTCATATTTTTGCAGTAAAGTTAGAATCAATTTTTTACCGAATGATCCAGTACCACCAGTAATTAGAATAGTTTTATTTTTTAACATATTTTCTCATTTATATTTTTTAAAGAGCTTGATGCTCCACCATTTCTTTAAGCCGACTATCAGATTTTTTAGAAAGGGTTTTATATTTACCTTCTTCAATCACTTTCCCCTTATCCAAAACATAGATATAGTCTGCATTCCGAATTGTGGATAGTCGGTGCGCGATAACTACAATAGTCATTTTGCCAGATAAGTTTTCAATGGACTTTTGTATAAGACGCTCAGATTCGGTATCCAAAGAACTAGTGGCTTCATCTAACACCAATAAATCTGGCTTGCGAATGATTGCCCTCGCCAATGCTATTCTCTGCCGTTGTCCACCAGAAAGCCTTATGCCTCTATCACCTAGAACCGTCTCCAGCTTATCAGGAAATTCCTGGACAAATTCTTCGGCATTAGCCAAGCGGCAAGCATGCCAGATTTCTTTTTCAGTGGCTTCAGGTGAAGACCAGAGTAGATTCTCCCTAACAGTAGTATCAAATAACTGTGTATCTTGGGGAACATAGCCAACTCGTTGGCGGTATGAATTAAGATCATATTCTATAAGGTTTTTCCCATCTATTAGAATTTTACCATGACTATGCTGATAAAGTCCTAATATTAAATCTACAACAGTAGTTTTTCCCGCTCCTGATTGTCCAATCAAGGCAGTCATATTACCTTCATTGAATTTTAAGTTAATACAATCCAGAGCAGGTGCCCTCCCAGGATAACTAAAAGATACATCCATAAAATAAAGCCCATTTCGAAAATGCTTGAAAGCTATTCCACCGCGAGGTTCTTCCAATTCTTCTGCATCCTTACGCAGGTATTCTAACTGTTCATAGGATGGAATAAATCCTTCAATCCCAGTCTTTCCTTGAACTAGTAGACCAATAATAGGCATACAACGATATAAAGCAAATAGGACCATGGCTATATCACTAAAGGGGATGCCATCTAAATAAGCAATATACAAAGCGACCAATGCAGAGATTACACCAAAAGGCTGAAACAATAAACCTACTCCCCTTTGCAAAGTCTGAAACTTTACACTGATTTCTGAATGTTTGACAATTGCATCTTTATAGCGATTAACTGCAATACTCTGGCGACCAAAACTCAGAATCATTTTAGCTGCCGTAAGGGTCTCATGCAATACTCTGGAGGTTACATTACCAGTGTCCGTATTTTTTATTCCCATCTTATAGCTGGTGCTGTGTAACATCCATAGAGGTGCACTAGTAATAGCAGCCCCAAACAGAAAAATAAAAGTTAGTTTTGGACTAAGAGCCAAAGGTACTAATAGGAAAATAAGTACCTGTAATAAATTGGCAAAAAATTGGGCAATATGCCCAAAGGTATCCCCCACCTTACTGACCTCCTGCTGAAATGAGTTAAGAAGCTTCCCCATATCCCCCTGACTAAAAAATAGGTACCGTGCCCTCAAGAACTTGCTCATAGTATCGGTAAGCAGATGAATTAAAACATCATACTTGATACGAAGTAAGGCATACTGGGTTGCCACGCCGACAAGACCATTCAAGACGATAAGACCACCGAAAAATAAGAAAACCACAAGCAGGGATATTTCTACACCAATTGAATTCAAAACTTCCGAAAGGTAATTGGTAATCTGACTAGCATTATCGCCCAATCGTTGCAAAAGAAAATCAGTAATAGGCGCTACTGCTATTACTGTCATGGCATTTAATAAGGCCTGTAAAAATAGAAACCCAATAAGCAAAATAAAATGCCAAGGAAAACGGCTGTAAAGATCAATGAAAAGTTTTAGAACTACTTTCATTTTAATCTAACAAATTTTTATTATGACGTAAGAACTCTGCGCCCATTATTGTATTAGTCAAGTTATTATTTCCAAACTTACTTTTGGACATAATAGATAATAATCGCTCCTGTAACTCATCATCTTCATCAGAGGCATGCCATGTGCCCTTTAATCTTTTATCCATTTCTATAGAAAGCGCAGCTATTTCTTCTGGTGAATTATCAATTACCTCAATTCCATGTTTTTCATACTGTTTATTTTGATCAAATAACATTTCTGCTCTTGGATCTAGAATTTCGCGAAAGGTTAAAAAACGGTTTTCATTTCTTACCCATAGTTTCTTTGGGATAAACAAACTACCAGCTGACCAGCTTTGAGGTATCATAGGAATATAGTTCACAAACGCAAATGGTCGCCTAAATATAATCGGTACATTATTAAAGCCAACCGTATCACCAATAAAGAACTTACATTTTGAAGCTAGGTATATATCCATAAAATCAGTTCTGTAACCATTCGATGCATAGTCAATAATTCTTGGGTTATTAATTTTTAAAGTTTCCTTGGCTACAGAACCCATCCTAAAACCATAATACTCTTCTTGCACTAAAGCATCTATTGCTGGAATATAACTATGAATATATGAATCCCTGTATTTATGATATCTCCAACGATCTTTCTGTAAAACCGGTAATTTTTCTTCTAAATATTTTGAATCTCGACTCTGAAAGCAAATGAACTGGGCATCTTTTGGGATGCCCCACTCCCGTAGGGTTTTCTGCCCTTTTTCTTCTTCCTCAGGAGTAAAAAAGAGGTGTGGTTGTGTACGTGCTATTAATCCTTGACTGTCTATGGCTACGTTAGATATCGGATCCAAATGATGTCTCCCGCCAGGTAATATGCGGAAAACTGATTCAAAGACCTTTGCTATGCGGGACACATGCAAAATACGATCCCACATTTTCTTTAGCTGCCTATTACTGATTGGTGATTTGTAATAAAAAATATCAAAAGGTTTTGAAGAAAGTATCTTCTCATCTAATTGACATAAATATATTTCTGTATCCTTGGAAAAATGCCCAATCCTTTCGCTCCTTAATGGACCGAAACGTATTAATTGAATTGGACGTAACATTACCACAATAATCGCAATCGGTAATGTCATTAATACAATAAACAATACCAGGATTTTCCAAAATAAAACTGAAAAATCACCTTGAATTATTTGTTTTAACTGATGTTTAAAAAAGTCAATAATCTGATGATCTCACGTGAATACAACTTGTAAATCCAACCCATCTAATGTTTGGGATGAAGACACAGCCACCATAGCAGCTATGCATCACTAATCCAAGAAAAAATAATTACCATTCCCATTAGAAGATTGTCATTAAATATATATTTCTGGTTTGAGTTTTACCTAAAATATAATATTTCAATGAATTAATTTTTTAAAAGCCTCGGTATGTTTTATGTCTTCAATTGAATTTACTACCTCATTAGCTCCAGATAAATACGACCTGCTTACTGTATTACAAATTGCAACGCAATATAACTTTGCATTCCTTGCCGATGCAATACCAATAGGTGCATTCTCAACCGCAAGACAATCTTCAGGCATAACACCGAGTTTCTTTGCGGCCTTCAAGTAAGGTTTTGGTGAGGGCTTCCCTTCAGATGTATCTTGACCTGTTATAATTACATCAAATATTTTAAGAAATTCTAACGGGACAGTATTATTTAGTCTCTTTCGGAGACCCGCAGTAACTAATCCGAGCTTTATATTATTTGATTTAATAATATTAAGTAATTCAATAACTCCAGGATATAAAACAAATTTATTCGTGTCTAAATAGTATTTTTCTTTATTATTTACCAACTCTTTTTCATCACAACCATTCAAATTGTGTAGCTCAAATAACTTTTTAGCCAATTCATAGACATTTGTGCCTTCTAATGGATAATAATCTTCAGGTGCCAAATCAACACCGTAATTTACCATAGCCTTCCTCCAGGAATCGTAGTGGAATTCCATAGTCTGAGCGAGAGTGCCATCGAAATCAAAAAGGACTGCTTTAGTTTTGTTTATTTCTGATCCCGTTATAATGAGGAATCCATAAAATGAACACTTAATGCCGTTAGATCAAATATTAAATTTCCATTTATTACCAATGTAATTCTTATATCATTGAACTGATTTTGAAATCTGAAAAGTCTAAAATTATTGAACGGATAATGATAATCTTATTTAGTGAAGGAAATAAACTCGAAAAATAATAATAGAAAGGACTTATTTAGATTTGATAAACAGGAAATTCTTGTCTAAGATCCCTTAGATGCAAGATCTAAAGCTGTCTTCATCCAAATTCCGAGATCTTTATAATGTGCAGTTGTTACTATATTGCCATCAACAACGGCCGGTTCATCTGTATAAACGGCTCCAGCATTATTTATATCATCTTTAATACTATAGTAACCAGATATTTTCCTTCCTTTCACTATCTTTGAAGAGATCAACAATTGAGCTGCATGACATATACTAGCAATGGTCTTACCACTTGAGTTGAAATCAGATATAAATTTGAGAATTTCCGTATCTTGGCGCATGTACTCCATAGCTTTGGCCCCTCCTGGTAATATCATCAAATCATAGTCTTCTACTTTTAACTCAGGAATATCTTTAGTTGGTATAATTTTAGAACCAATTATACCATTAACTTGTTTTTTATCACGCACAGCTACATCTACTACATACTCATCTTCTTGTACCCTATAATATGGATAAATAAACTCATGATCTTGGACCAAATTCCCAGTTAATATTAGTGCTTTTTTATTCATTGGTTTATCCTTTATCTTTTTGTGTTAACATATTACTTTTTATTTCTTCCTCATTCAAAAATGGAAAAAGGTCTTCAAAGTTGGTTCTAACAATTGAACCATCAGACAATTTTTTTGGTGCAGATTTTGGAATATTAGGCTGATTTTGGTCCATAATTAATTCACAAAGAACTGGACCATCATATTCTAATATCTCATCAATTCTCTTACTTAAATTAACCTGGTTTTCAATACAGATTGATTTCATATCGTAAGCTTTACCAAGTTTTTCATAATCTGGGAAACTCAGACCGCTTTCATCATTGCACCCCATTAGACGGCCATTAAAATTAATCTCTTGCGTCTGTTTTATCGTTAAATAACCCCCATTATTATATATGAAAATTTTAATTGGTAATTTGTAATGTATAACAGTTGCTAATTCTTGACTTGTCATTTGAAAACCCCCTTCACCTGCAATACAAATAACCCTCTTATTATTATTACCAAAACATGCCCCAATTGCCGCCGGCAACCCCCAGCCCATTGAGGCGAATCCTGAATTGCTATAAAACCTTTGACCTTTTTTCACTCTAAAAGATTGGTGTGTACCTGTGAAAGCAATACCCATATCAGTAACAATTGCGTCATCTTCTTTTAATTTTTCTGATAAGAAACCAATAAAATTGTATGAATTCACAGGAGCCTTTTCTTTTTTCCATTCTTTTAAAACCAAAGGGTATTTTTTTTCTAAATTTTTACAAAAACCTAACCAATTTGTATAATCATGATTTATACTATCAGAAAAATTATTAATCTTTTTCAAAAAGGAACCTGCATCTGCATTAATCTTAATATCTATATCCAGCGTTTTTTTATCTAGCTCGGCTTTATCTATATCAACCATAATCTTCAAAGCATTACGACCAAAATCGTTGAAGTTATAGCTAACCTGAGGAATAGAGAGTCTGGCACCAATAGCGATTATTAAATCGGCATTTTGGATAATAAAATTCGCGTGTCTTTGGCCAAACATCCCAGGTCTTCCAACATAGTGTGGATGATTAGAATCGACCAACTCACTGGCATTCCAACTAGTTACAAATGGGATTCCTGTCTTTTGAACAAAATCAAAAAGATCATCTTCAGCGTTGGCTATTTGTATGCCTCTGCCAACATAGATTAATGGTTTTTTTGCTTTCTTAATAGCACTAATAACATTACCTATGACTTTACCAGAGATATTTTTCTGATTTATATTATTGGACTTATTCTTTTGATAAACTTTATACCCCGATGATCTTATTGAACTATTTTGAATATTTGCAGGTATATCAACCCATGTTGGACCCGGTCGTCCTTCATTTGCTATATAGATTGCCTTTTCGATTTCAAAAATGATATCATCTGGCCTTTCTACCATTACAGCATATTTAGTTATAGGTCTTATAATATCAATTATGTTTATCTCTTGTATACCTAATTGCCTTAAATCAGTTCCTTTTATAGTCTGCTCTAAAAATACTTGGCCAGAAATAGTAAGGGTAGGTACACTATCCATCCACGCTCCGGCAATACCGGTTACAGCATTTGTTCCACCAGGCCCTGTGGTTACTAATGAGACACCCAAAGAGTTTTTCATTCGCGCATACGATTCCGCTGCCATCGTAACAGCTTGCTCATGATGGCAACATACATATTTTATTCTCCTACTTTTACCTAAGGCATCATTTAGAAAAATCGATCCTCCGCCTGAAACGGTAAATATGTGTTCTACACCGTGTTCTGCTAAATGTTTTATAATTTTTTCAGATACATTCATTTCAATTATTTTAATCAATTAACATATTTTTTTAACAAATCTTTATCTAGGAATGGATACATATCATCTAATGGTTTCGCTTCCCATTCTCCTTTTGAATTAACATCCATTACAATCCGTGGAGTTAAATCAATATTACTATCAAGCTGAATTATACAAATAATCGAATTTTTTGAATTAATTACATATTTAATTTGTTTTCCCAAATTATTTGCATTATTTATTTCACAAGTTTCAAAACCATAAGTCCCTCCAATATTTAATAAATCTGGAACTTTACTTTGTTCATTAATTGTTCCAATATATCTCCCTCCAAAATATTCTCTCTGAATCTTACGTATATTTGAATAGCCAACACTTCTGAAAACTAGTATTTTTATTGGCAAATCCTTTTCTCGAATTATTTCTAGTACTTTACTATTAATCTCAAACCCAAGATCTTCACATAGACAAATCGTATTATTTTTAGAATTAACAAGTGCACATCCGACAGATGCAGGAATTGCAAAACCTGGTAATTCTACCCCTGTGGATGAAATCATTCTTTGTCCTTTTTTAAAAATAAATGTTTGCATTACATAATTCATTATTGCTCCCCCATCAACCACAATAGTATCATTATTACATAATTGTTTTGATAAAATATCTATAAATAAATATGGGTTAATATATTTTTTATGAGAATATGATTTTTCATTATTTGGAGGGAAATTTTTTATCCATGTTTTACATTGTGATATCCAATTACTAAAATTCGGAAAATTTTCTTTTATTATTTCATTCAAAAATACATCAATAAATACTTTCGAGTCTTCATTTATAGCAATATCTGCACTAACAGTTTTTTTCTGTAGTTCCATAGGGTCTATATCAACAATAATCTTTTTTGCATTTTGTGCAAAATATTTATAACTCCTGCCAATCTGTGGGATTGACAAACGAGCACCAATACATATGAGCAGATCTGATTTTTGAACGATAAAGTTTGCCGCACGTTGCCCATAAGCGCCTGGCCTACCAAAATACAATTTATGATTATTTGGAACAATATCTGCACCTCTTCTACTTGTAAGAACAGGTATATTCATTTTATCTACCAATTTATCTAAACTAGAGACTGCACCAGATAGTCTAACGCCATTACCGACAAATAAAACAGGTTTACTGGAATCCCTGATTAGATTAAGTGAGTCTTTTATATCTATTGTTAATTGTTTTGCATTTGTATTAATTAGCGGTGGATCAAAATTTTTTTGATTTCGATTATCAATGATCATACCCTGTATATCTATTGGTATATCTATCCATACTGGTCCAGGCCTACCTTCATTTGCGAAAAATGCAGCTCGTTCTAAAATTGAATTCAGTTTTAATGGACCATCAATCCGTACCGCATATTTTGTCAATGGCTTAACAATATCTATAATATTTAACGATTTATTCCCCAGTTGCCTAATTTCAGATTTAGTATACTGATCAGATGTCGCTTGGCCGGATAAAACAATTAATGGTGACGAATCAGTCCATGCATTTGCTAAACCAGTTAATGCATTTGTCCCAGATGCGCCAGATGAAATAATCAATACACCATAATGGCCTTTTAGTTTGCTATAAGCATCTGCTGCCATAGAAGCAGCTTTTTCAGTATGAAAGCAAGTATAATTTATATCCTCATCTCTACCAACAGAATCCATTAAATGTAGATTAGCATCTCCAGGAACAATAAATATATGATCAATATTTAGTGATTTTAAAAATGAAATGACATAATCCGATACCTTAATTTGGGTATCGTCATTATTTATAATTAGTAAAATAAGATTATTCCTAATTGATAGTTTTTTTTGTTTTTTAAGGGTTGCAATTGTAATTGTATCTCCAGGTTCCATTAAAGGTTTATCATTATTATATATTACACCTTCTAACAAACTCAATAAGTTATTACCAACATTATTTTTAAGCATTTTATCAATATCACGTTTCGTTTTAACCTGTTTGATGGACATAGTACATTGTCCAAATCTTTTTATAGTATTATAATAAATTTTAGATTCCCCAAAATTTAGATAGTTGTAATTAGGCGAAAATTTATGCTTGTCAACAGTTTCATAACCTTTACCAACACGTTTATAACTGTCTTTCAATCTTACAAGGTCATGCTTGTTAACTGGTGTCTCAATTTCCATCACAAAACACCCATTTTTTGATAATGCTTTTGTTTGGTGAAAGGATCCTTTGTCAATAATTAAACCTTGTCCCAAACTCATAATAATGGATTTATTTAAACTTGAACATTCTACTTTCCCTTCAAGAACAATCAGAGAAGTTTTCTTTTGAGGATGGCAGTGCATTGAGGTTTGATGACCTGGCTTTATATACAGAATCCAAATTGCAGAACATTTTGATTGAAAAATTAAATACTCATAACCCCAAGGTTTTTTAACCACTACTTTTTTATAATCATTAAAATCAGCTTTTATATTTGGAATCTCAGTTGAAATCCTTTGCAAAGTTTCTTCATCAAGTTTATTAAAAATAAATTTGTTAATCATATTTCAAAAAATTGAATTCATATTCCAACATTAAATTTTAATGAGACAACGGAGACCATTATTATTCATCATATATTCAAAAGCATCATTTATTTTTTCCAAGGGGTATTCCTGTGTAATCATTCCATTAAGATTAAACCTGCCTATCTGTTGAAGCTGAATTAAACGAGGGATATCATTGGAAGGATTTGAACTCCCTCCGTAAGACGTGACCAAACTTTTTCCAAAATGTAAGGGTGTTGAATCGATGCTCACCTTCTCTCCTGCTTTTGTAACACCAACAAAAACTGTTTTGCCTTGAGGAGCTGTTAATTCAAATGCTAATTCCTTAACGGAATTCAATCCTGTTGTTTCCACAACGATATCTACACCATTTGGAAACATTTTTTTAATTATTGCATGTGCATCATCTTTTTCTGAATTAATTATATGCGTCGCACCAAAATCCATTGCTTTCATCAATTTTGAATCATGTATGTCAATTGCCACGATTGGATATACAGAAACTAATTTTGATGCTACTATCAAAGCGGAACCAACACCACCGACACCGAAAATTACCATTGATTCACCACTTTTAACATGAGCTTCATTTTGTAAAATGCCAAAGGCGGTTGTTATAGCACACCCGTATAGAGGTGCCGTTTTCATATCAGAATCATCTGGTATAGTAGTCACACGGTTCTCCGAAACAATAGCATATTCATTAAAAGTCGTTACCCATCCAGCATTTATATCTTTGCCCTTTGATCGGTATTTAGGAGTTTCTGATTGAATCCCATTTCCTTTTCTCCAATGTAAAACAACCTTATCACCTTTCTTTACGTTTGTCACTCCAGGACCACATTGATGCACAATCCCTGAACCCTCATGACCCAATAAATGTGGTAAAAATTTATCAGGACCTTTAGTCCCAAGAAACTCATTAATCTGAGCGCCACATATCGTTGAATAAAGAACTTTGACTAATACTTGACCATATTTTAATTCTTTAGGGATATCTAGTTGCACAATAACTAAGGGTTTATTTTGTTTAACTAAGACTGCAGCTTTCATAAAAAATAGATTATTAGATTATGATTGATTATTTAAGAGTTATAATTGAATCTGGTGTTTGATGAGATGCAAAAATTGGGGATTACTCCAAGTAAACGATATAGACTTTCCCTGCTTTGAAAATGCTTGATCAAATCAAAACGGTCACATTGTGCAGGTGATATTCCTTCCCTCGTATAATATTCTAATTCTATAGACTTATGCGAATACATCATAGATTTATTCAATAACTAGGCTTCTATTTACCAATAAAAAAAACAATTCACTTCAGTTATTCTTATTAACATGTCCATATTTCTTGCATCAACTGATGTAACTCTAAAAACGTTATTTTGATAATATCAATGGTTTTGGCGTTTATAAACATCTTTGTCTCTTTTATACATTCAAGTAGAAAGTTTTACCCTTCCTACGTATCCTCTCAAGAGTAAAGTGGAATTTTATATCTTCCATATTGTTTAACAGTGTATCAATTCATCCACATGGCCCTTATCAACTACATAAAGGCCTTCGGTTCCGATAGGGAACAGGGATAATGTAAGGTCATAGATACATCCAGCGCATGCTCTAGGGCTTTAATTTTACCGAATGTTGGCGTAAATGATGTGCTTTTTGTGCCAGCTAAAGTTCTATAACAGGGGTATGAGCAGATTTTGTGAGCTGCTGTTCATGCGAATTAAATGATGGGACGTGAGATAATTTGTTAGACCATGATTTTGAGATTTCTCTGGAAATTACACTCCATTCTTCATCTGAAAGACCCAATGAATCTCCTGCATTAATACTATCAGCAAGGTAAGATCTGGAATGAAATGATTCTACAGCAACTCTCCTCAAATTAATGGAATCGACCTGCAATTCTTCAAATGCCCATTCAACAAATTCTCCAACATCTTCCTTGTTTGCTTGATTGACTACAAATTCAATATGGATATTTAATTCCGTATATTTTTTTCTAATATTTTTTATATTTGAGACCAAGGTATCGAAATTGGCTCGCTTCTCTATTGTTTCAAAGTTTTCTTTACGATGACTATGTACAGAAATATGGAGCCAATCCAGGTACTCCAAAAAAGAATCCAAATTTCGTTTCCCTAGCAGCAAACCATTAGTGACCATATTGACTTTGGGTTCTATAGGAAATTCATTATTTACTACCTTTTTAATGGTTTGTATATATTCTTCAATATTTTTTGCCATCAAAGGTTCAAATCCACAACCACAGGAAATACGATGACATGTTTGTGATACCCTATGAAGAATTGATTGAAAGGCATCTGGAGAGATTTGTGCATGTTTCACTTTTAAATCTGTCGTGCAAAAAATACAGGCTAGATTACAGGTATTAACCGGATCAAATCGAATTTTTTCAACTTTACTTAAATCTCTTTTCAGAACTTCTCTTACTAAGAATTCAGGATCGCCTTCGACAGGAAAAATGTTCAATACCTTAGGTTGTGGATGAAAGTATGTTTCATTTTTAGCATCCCCTAAGTAGCCAAATTGGTCATCAGAGACATGAATTACGTCAGTTCTCTTTTTTTGTTTTTTCATTAATACCTCTTAAAAGTTAGTGCTTATAATAAACTTAATTTATATTACTCTACTTCTTTAAATAATATCAAGTATTTTATATAAATAAAATTATAATTCTTCAATTTAACATACCTACTATCTGCAGTACAGATATTACAAATCTTTAATCACCTAATAGTTTAAATAATAAATATTATGATCAATCATTTGATTTTACTTTTTTCAACAAGATTTAATGTATCTGAAGTAACAAATGTATAATCACCCGTATACCCCGCTTCATCTAGAACATAGATCCATTCATCAACATGTAATACTGTTGCACCAAGTAATGACCAATAATCTTTGAAAAGTCTTTTGCTTTTCTCATTATAATAAGCTCCCATTGTTATGAAACTTCTTCCTTTACCAACCCTTTCGATCTCTTTTAAACAAGAAATGCAATCACGCAGATTAAGTGTATAAATAACACCTATAGCTATTACAATATCAAACTCATTATCTGAAAAAGGGAGTTTTTCAAATGTACCTAATATTATATCATTCTTAATTAATGGCATAGCGTGATCAATAGGGTACTGTGACATTTCGTACCCCTTCACCTTTGCCTCTGAATACTTCTCTTTGATATCATGCATTAAAAAACCTTTTTCACAGCCTAATTGCAGATAAGACGATTTTGGATTCAGTCCATATTCTCTTTCAAGTACCCTTACAAAGTCTTTCCATCGACCATCATATTTATAACCACCATACCCATTATTCCGATCTCCATCATAATATTTTTCATCACGATATGAAGCAATTATTTTATTTTTTATTGTTCTAATATCAGGACCTACAATCCGCTCTTTTGGCTGTGGGTATCCACCCAACGCATTAAATTCCCTCATTAATTCAAATTCCTTATTTTGTTTAATTAATTGATTATAATATTGATGTGTAAACCGATCTCAATGCAGGACAGGTTCGCTACTATCCAAGATAATTTTAAGAGATACAATAAAAAAATATATCAAAAAAGATTCTTATTATTTTCTGGTAAACGATAAATAACACTGTTCTCGTCCAAAAAATCCGGAAAACTCGGACATCTTTGCAACATCATCGATTTTGACCACTTTTCGTTTTAAAATCGTATTGGCCTCATGCATTGCTTGTTGAGTCATTTCAGGTAAATCAAATTCAACATTATTTATAATATTAAACAGAACTGGCTCAACATTTTCCATGTAAGCATCATATCCTAACTTTTCATTATTTTTTGTAATCTCTGCAAAAGAAAAACATAAATTTTCAAGTTCCTTATTTTTTTCTTCTGGTCGTTTTAGGCTATTCATTCTATAATCAATCATGCAGTGACTCATTTTATCGTATTCGGCTAAGAAACTTTCATTAAATTTCCTTCGGTTTCCATACAACGACTTGTACCATCTCCAATCAGTACCTAGTTTAGGAACTGAACTATAAATTTCATATTCATCATCAAAAATATTAGTACAAAGAAGTGGAGTATTGTGAGCCACACAGATATATGGATTTAATATACTATCTTGAATCCAATGTTTATAAGATCTAGTCATACTACCTAGCTTATTCAGATGAGATGAAAAGGCCTTTTTTAGTACGGCAGTTTTTTGTTCCATTTGATCTTTTTCCAGTATAAGACGATGGCCAATTAATCGACGAAGATAAGTAGCCATACCTCCTATGGGTGAAAAGAAAGTAATCAACATTATGCCTCCAGGATTAACAAATGAAGATAATTTAACTAGCATACTTTTTTCATAATCAAGAAATCCTCCAGGCCAGCCCTCCGTAATTACGATGTCATAAAGAGTATCACTTTTGAAATCATCTAAAGATTCTTGAAATAAATTTGGTTTCGTGTGTTCAATAGAAAAGTCTTTGAAAATATTTAAAATATCTTGGCAACCATTTGGATTTGGTTCAACAAGATCATAGGTCCGAGGAAGTAATGTAGCAGTATATATACTATTATGACCCGATCCTGGGGCGACCTCAAGAACATCTCTCCCTTTAAAAAAACTGGGAATTATTCCAAGTAAACGATACAGACTCGCCCTGATTTGAAAATGTTTTCCCAGATCTGAAAGGTCATATTGCACGGGTGATATTCCTTCATTTATATAATATTCCAATTCTATAGACTTATGCGAATAGGTCATTGATTCACTTGATGATTAGGGTACTATTTATCAAAAGAAATTATGATTATCTCAAGCTATTTTTATTAACGTGTGCCTATTTCTTGTTTCAACTGGTGCAACTTTACCCAAGTTGTTTGGGTACTATCGATGGATTCAGCTTTCATAAACATATTTGCTTCTTCAATACATTCATTCAAAAAAACATTCCCCTTACCATAAATTCCCTCAAGGGCAAAGTGGAATTCTACATCTCTCATATTCTTTAGAAGTTTATCAACCCCAACCTTCTTTGCTGGCAACTGATGAATAGAACATAGAATTACTTTCGTTAGTTTTTTATCATCATGCACCCATTGAGTAGTTGCTAACTCATTTGACATCATTGGTTCAGGGATAATTATTTCAACACTTAGATTATTCCTTTCTGCATAGTTATTCATAATCATATTTTGCCCATTACTGGGTATCTTAAAAGGACCTATGTTTATATCGGTATTAACAATTGCTATAGCCATTTTTTATCTTTTTTATATTAATCTAATCGATAGTATTTTAAATAATCACTATTCTTTTGTAGTAGTGGCTTGTTATAACTCTGGAATCTTACATTGCATGCTATGCGAGCAAATTTGGAACTAAATGGAACATTGCCATGAAGAACAAATGGATTAAAAACAATTACTTCGCCAAATTTTATACGAGGCGGCTTCTGGATTGCCATCATATCATAAACATCAGGACCGTTAACTAATCCCATTTTTTCCCCTTTTTTCATTATCTTACTTGATGTCTTTTGATCAATAAAATATGCTCCTCCATCATCATCTATATCATGCAACGGGGCCCAGAGAACATAAGTAAAAGGTGAAATTCCAGATATCATCTCATAATGGGTCCATTGTCTGGAATGTTTCTTGCCAGGAACGTTAATAATTGTATGAGCTCTACGTTGAATAAAAAGTTCCTTACCACATAATGTTTTAACTAAACCTGGACAAGTGTTTATCATCATATCAGAAAGATCAGTGAACGATAGTAGATTAATCATTGATTTATTAATCTCTGATCTTGACATCTTCACTATGGCCTTTCTTAATATATCAATATTTTTTTCAGATTTAGTTGGCACATCCATTTTATCGATAAAAGAATTTCTTATATTATTAAGAACTGTCATGTCCTCAACTGGGCATACAGCATAACCTATTCCATAAACAAGTTCTTTATATAAATCAATTTCTTCAATTCTTTGAGGTAATCTTTTCATTATTTATTAAATAGAATATTATTTTCCAATATTTATTCTGGTCTACAAACTATTCTTGACATATAATAAAATCAAGATTATGGAATACAAGGATTGGGATCTGATAAATGAATATCATCTATGTCTTTTAACATCTCTTCTGTTATAGAGACATCTATGCTACTAATATTTTCATTTAATTGCTCTACTGATGTTGCACCAATAATACTGCTTATTACAAATGGTCTACTAATAACAAAAGCATTAGAAAAGGTACTTGGTTTAATATTGTATTTTCTAGCAAGATCAAGATATTTCGCAATGGCTAATTCACCGCGAGAATATTTTTTAGGCCATAAAGTATAGCGTGAATCTTTTGGTTTTTTACCATTAATATATTTCCCAGTTAATCTTCCACCAGCAAGTGGCGAGTAAGCTAAAAGCCCACAATTTTCTTTTAGTGATACTTCAGAATGAGAAATATCAAATATCCTATTAACTAAACTATAACCATTTTGTATTGACATCATTCTAGGAAGGTTTTTTCCATTGGCAATTGTTAAATAATTTATTATGCCCCAAGGTGTTTCGTTGCATAAACCTACATATCTTATTTTTCCAGATTTAATTAGCTTATCTAAATTTTCTAAAACTTCTTCGAATGGAGTCCATTCTCTATCAGATGAGTCATATTTATAATCAACTTGACCGAATACGACTTCCTTTCTTTCAGGCCAGTGTAATTGATATAAATCAATATAGTCAGTTTGAAGTCTTTTTAAACTCGAATCCACAGCTTTGTTCAAATTATCCTTATCAAAACGAAGGCTCTTTCCGCCTTTTCTTATCCATGTAAGGCCTGAATAGCCAATTCCTGCAGGATTACCTGAAGCCGCTTTCGAAGCTAAAATTATTTTATCTCTATTTTTTTTTATTCTTAGCCAATCACCTATGATCTCTTCTGATTTTCCATATGTTTCTTTTTTAGGATATACCGGATATATTTCTGCTGTATCAATAAAGTTAACCCCTTTTCTAAATGCATGATCCATAATCTCAAAACTTTCCAATTTTGAATTTTGCTCACCAAACGTCATAGTCCCTAAACAGATTACACTAACATCTAAATCTGAAGTACCAAGTTTTCTATATTTCATACATTAATAATTATTTCAGAATGTCTTGTGTAAAAAGATTTCTATATCGTTACCAGCGATTATGCACATCCGGTTTAATTAATTCATCATAAATAGAATTAATTTTTGATAATAATAACACTGAAATAGAGTCCAAATCTGATGTATCTGCATTCATTTGGACCTGTGATTCATTTATGGCTCCTGGAATAACAACATTAACTTCATCATGCATAAGAATCCATTTTAACGCTAAATCTGCTAATGAAAAATTAGCAGGTATTAATTCTTTTAACCTATCAACAGCCTTAAGACCTTTTTCAAAATTTACGCCTGAGAATGTGTCTCCTACATCAAAAGCTTTACCATCAATATTATAATTACGATGATCATTTTCAGGAAATTTTGTTTCTTTATTAATTGTTCCAGTTAGTAACCCACTTGCAAGCGGTCCTCTTGCAATAATTGCAACATCTTTCTTTTTAGCCTCTTTAAGAAAAGCTTCAGCAGGTTTTTGCCGAAATATATTAAATACCAGTTGAATACTTTTTACATTAGGAAATTGAATGGCTGCTATCGCATCAGATAGTTTATGTACACTAACACCATAAGATGCAATTTTCCCTTTTTTAACAATTTCATCCATCATTTCGTATGTTTCTTTTTTAGAATAAATTTCACTTGGAGGGCAGTGTAGCTGCACCAAATCGATACAATCAATTCCTAAATTAATAAGCGATCCATCAACAAATTCTTCCATATATTTTTGTTTATATCCCTTTGGATAATTTGTACCACGCCATCTTCTACCAAGTTTAGTAGTTACAAATATTCTTTCTGATGTGGATTTTATAAGCTCCCCTAAAAATTTTTCACTTCTTCCGTCACCATATAAATCAGATGTATCAAAAAAATTTATCCCTCTATCAACTGCTTTTCTAAGAAGTGCTCTTGCATCTCGATCTGATACATCGCCCCAGCACCAACCGATCTGCCAACAACCCAATCCAATCTCAGATATATTCCAACCGAGATCCGAAAATTTTCTATATCTCATACACTACAAATTAATTTTAAACCGACGCCTTATGGCTTGTGATTCTATTTTTC
>CEUZ01286985.1_pt1 | contig 17874 bp, 13 predicted proteins | sample 361511 | NCBI WGS metagenome assembly CEUZ01 (sample SAMEA2622822, study PRJEB7988) | marine metagenome | biome: marine biome (ENVO:00000447); feature: surface water layer (ENVO:00002042); material: "saline water (ENVO:00002010), including plankton (ENVO:xxxxxxxx)" | depth 5 m
GATTTTTGAAGTCACACCAGGCAGGATCAAGTCTTGTACAGGTACCTCAATAACTGTTTAGTTAATACAGTCTTTAGGTGTGTTGTAGCGTCAGATAATTTAGTTAATAGAGCTTGAAAAATAGCGAGAAACATGACATGGGAGACTAGAACATGGGGAAAAAAATGTTGAAGGCAGCCATAGTAGGTTTGAGGCATGGTCATATGGGCAGTATAGGCACGGAGCATCCTGGGTATATACAGACTTTCAAAGGTCTTGAGGGTGTTTCAGTAGTAGCATACTGTGAAGAAACTGAACCTGAGCGAATGGATCCTGCAAAGACAATAGACCCAGAGGCTAATCTATATACCAGCTTAGACGAGATGATAGACAAGGAAGATTTTGATGTTGCGATGGTAGGTCTGCCTGCAAATGAAGTGCCTGCGGCTGGCACAAAGTTAGCTGAGGCAGGTAAACATTTCTATATGGAAAAACAGTTTTCTCGTCGTAGTCCCGAGCTTGCGGAACTTGCAAGAGTGATAAGAAAAAATGGGGTAAAAGTGTTTCCAGGATATCCCTGGAGATTTCATCCCGCAATGAAGGAGTTAAAGGGCATAATAGATCGAGGGCTTCTTGGTAAGCCACTGTCCATAGAGACTCGCATGATCACTGGTCAAGTCAGGCCAGGTAGTCGAGATCCCGGTGCATTTTCTTATCGTGATGCAACACAAGGTGGAGGGATTTTACATCACTTAGGTGGACACCATCTGGAGGCAATGCGATACATTATGGGATGTGAAGTCAAGGCTGTTCAAGCTATGGTAGGACGGCCTGTTGGGTTTATTGAAGAACCATTGGAGGATGTAGCAGTTGTGGCAATGGAATATGAAAACGGTGCTTATGGTTCTATGCATGATGGCTTCTTGGTTCCTAAAGGGATACCATCTCTCGACGGTTTTCTCACCTATCATGGTATGGAAGGTTGGGCAGACTGGAACCCATATGCGTCTTTCGGATTGAGAGTTGCAAGTACTTCTCCTGAATGGAATGGAGCACCAGCACGTACTTTCGAATACGAACCGGTTCCGTATGTGGGTTACGGGGAACATGATTGGTTCAAAAATTATGTAACTGATTTTATGGACGATATTCGGGAAGACAGGACACCTGCCTTACAGATTGAAGATGCATTAGCTGTTACTAGGACGATTGATGCTGTATATGAGTCATCTAGAACTGGACGGCGCGTTGATATCGACTATACAATTTAGGTTCAGTGATCTCTAGGTTTGTTAAACAAACAGGTTTAGGGTAGCTGTCTTTTTTAACGTGGAAGGCTTATGTATGCCAAGAATGTTCTTTTTGTTATTCTAGTTGTGTGTGCTATAGCATTAACTGGTTGTGTGTGGGTAAACTCACCGATACCAGCAGGTGCTGCTAATTCTTTTGAAAAGATAGAGACGCCGGTTACTTTGCCGTCTTTGGAGGCAGGCCAAGCTTTCTCAGTACTTCTTCCGGATGGTAAACCTCATACTACTGCTAACATACGAATTAATGATCTGATTGGAGATAAGAGTCTTCAGATTTTTGTAACTGAACCTTTGGCCGGTAAAGTTACTTTGCTTAAGGGCTTGAAAGATATTACTGAGTTTACCGAAGGGCTTACTCAACCTGTTAGAGTTCATGCAGCAGATATTGATGGGGATTCTTTGAGGGATATATTAGTGGCAGATATTGGAGTCCTAGGCCCTACTAACCGTAAGGTTGGCAAGGTTGTGTTGTTGCACAATCGTGGTGATTTCAAATTCGAACCTATTACTCTTTTAGAAAATGTTGGTCGTGTTGCATGTGCCGAAGCAGGAGATTTTGACTCAGATGGAGACTTGGATATTGCGGTTTGTGTTTTTGGACACTTAGATGGGAAGCTGATCTGGCTTGAACAAATCGATGATTTGAAGTTTAAGGAGCATATTTTAGATAAACGCCCAGGAGCGATTCACGCTTATCCATTTGATGTTGACTCGGATGGCGATCTAGATCTGGCTGTTGCTTTATCACAGGAATCAGAAGAAGTTTTATTATTCCGTAATGACGGGAACGGCATATTTTCTAAACAGATACTTTTTGATGCTAAAGTTAATTATTTTGGACTCTCCGGGATAGAGTTAGCTGATTTAGATCAGGACGGTGATATTGACATCCTATATACCAATGGTGACACATTGGATTTCTCGGAAAGGGAAATTTTCCCAAACAATTTTTATGGGGTAGCCTGGCTTGAAAATGATGGTAAAGGGTCGTTTTCGAATCATGAATTAACACGATATTGGGGTGCATTTGCAGTAAAAGCTACAGATCTAGATAGGGATTCTGATATAGATTTGGTTTTGTCTGGAATTCAGCTGACTAATCTTTATCCAGATGCGGAGAAACAAAGTGTTATATGGCTAGAAAATGATGGGGAACAGAATTTTGAAAGACGGACTCTAGAAATTGAACTGCCTCCGTTCATGATTACTTTGGAAGCGGCTGATATTGATAATGATGGGGTAGCTGAGATTTTTGGAGGTAGCCATAATTATACTGGCGGGGATGAGGGACATAGATTAGTGATTTTTAAAATACCGACCGATGGTTAATTTATAGAATGTATTTACCAGAGTTTAAATGATGTCAAGTTTAGTTGGTATACCGTTACGAATGCCAGCGAGTTCGCTTGGGAAAAAGCGACTTGTAGGCTTGGCTATATTGGTAATTATTCTTTCAGTTTTCTTTTCATTAAACAGATTTCCTAAACTTGATACGGTGCGTGAGGATCTTGAAGCTGTAACAGGGCCTAAAATTGAATGTTTTCAAGGATTCTGTATTGAAAGGGAGGACGACTCTACCCTTCTCGAACGTTGGTGGAAATTTTCTTTGACATATTTACAATTGGTCGCACTTGGAATGCTTTTCGCTTTTACTGTTGCAGGTCTGTCCGAAGCATTTTTGTTTCCCCGTAGTAGTGGTGTAGGTATTCTTTCAGGAGGGAGTATCCGGAGATCACTTAAGGGTTTAATAGTAGGTCCCGTAATGAATTTATGTTCAGCCTGCATAGTACCGGTATCTTCATCATTTCAGAGACAAGGAGTTGGTATTGAAGGAGCTCTTGCTATATTACATGGTTCTTCTACACTGAATGTGCCGGGTCTAGTAATGGCTGCACTTGTATTTACTCCAATCCTAGGGATCAGTAGGTTTATCCTTGGAATAACAGCTGTTATCCTCGTTGGTCCTTTAGTTGCATATGTTGTGGAACGAGGAACCAAGAAACCTGATGAAGAATATTCATCTTCTGAATTAGAACTTGATGTAGATACAATTGTGGTTCCTGATCCCTGGTTGCCTGCTATGCGAGAAGCTTTTCTTGAATGGGTCAAAACGAGTTTCAGATTTCTTATTCGTATGGGTCCTGTAATGGTGTTGGCTGGATTTGCGAGCGGACTAGCTATGCAGTGGTTTAGTCCAGATGTGGTTTCTACATATTTAGGAAATGATGTTCTTGGAGTAGCAGTTGCAGCCACATTCGGGATTTTGATCAACGTCCCATTGCTTTTTGAGATTCCATTGGTCGCTTTATTACTATTGTTAGGGATGGGAGAAGCTCCAGCAGCAACTTTACTATTTACTGCAGCAGCAGGAGGACCTGTTACTTTCTGGGGATTGGCAAGTTCCATGCCCAAGAAAGCAATCGCAACATTAGCATTTTCTACATGGACATTAGGATTGATAGGAGGAGCAGGAATTTTGATAGCCGGTTTATTTGTTTCTGAAAACCTGGTTGCTTTGAAGATAAGTACTGAAGAAGATATTGATATACCAGTTGCGATTACTCTGGATAAACCTGTATTTAAAGACGTAACATCAGAAGCCGGGATAAATTTTTTACACACAATCCCTGATTCACAGCTCTTTCCACTCGGCGCAGGTGTGGTCGTATTTGATTATAACGGAGACGGGATTGACGATTTCTTTATTGCAAATATGCGTCAGCCTAACGTGCTATATCGCAATAATGGGGACGGCACTTTTACTGATGTAGCAAGACAATCAGGGCTTGATGATTCGGATTCAGAAACGAACGGTGGTTGTGCAGCTGACTATGATAATGACGGTGACCATGATATTTACACAACTATTCATGGTGCCAATAAACTATTCAACAATGACGGTGCCGGGATATTCACTGATGTTTCTGCATCTGCAATAGATACTTTTAATGATAAAAGAAGGTTTAGTGGGTGTGCATGGGGCGATTATGATGCTGACGGTCACCTAGATCTCATAACAGTTAGTCACTTGGGTGAGGCGGTAGAAGATCTCCTAATACACAGGGATTTTGGTATAGCTCTAAGAGGCTTGTCGCTATTTCACAATAATGGGGACGGCACTTTTTCTAATGTTACTACTCTGCTCGGCGATACATCAGGTCCAAGTATGGGTGGCGTGGCGGGGAACATCTATGGGGCAGGTTTTCAGCCGGCATGGTTTGATTATGATAATGACGGTGATATCGATCTTTATGTGGTCAATGATATAGGAAGAGAGATACAGCCAAATGTTTTATGGCGTAACGATGGTATGGGACCGGATGGATGGGTCTTTAAGGATGTTTCCATAGAATTAGACGCTGATATTCAAATGGATGGCATGGGAGTGGCTATTGGTGACTATGATATGGATGGTCGTTTTGATCTGTTTATAACGAACATCAATGATAGCGTATTGTTGAAGAACAGTTATAGCAATCCACTCGACATTTTTATTACTGATGTTAATCAGGATGATTCAAGTGATTACGGCAAGTTTGTGGATACTGCTGCAAAGGCTGGTGCAGAGATTGGGTTAATTGGGCGAAAACCTCGAATTGGCTGGGGCACAATGTTCATGGATTATGATAACGATTCTGATGAAGATCTTTATGTTGTAAGTGGCTGGCTTGACGCACCTCAGCCTATTAATTCTAAAGAACAACCTAATGCGTTATTAAGAAATGACGGGTTGGGGGTTTTTACTGATGTATCTGATGGGAGTGGGGCGGCCGACATTGGGATAGGAAGAGGTGGAGCTTATTTCGATTATGATGGCGATGGGTGTTTGGATATTATGTTAGCTAATTATGGACAATCTGCCCGACTCTTTAGGAATGTTTGTGATACGGGTAATTCTTGGTTAATAGTAAAGTTAAACGGCCAGGACAGCAATCGTGATGGTATAGGTGCCAGGGTTAATGTAAATACTGAACGTACTTCCCAAATAAGGCTTATTTCGGCTGGATCAAGTTCAATGGGTCAGAATATGATTTCCGCTCACTTTGGCCTTGGTGATACTAAAGAAATAAAGTCTCTGGTAATTAGATGGCCGAGTGGAACAACTCAAACATTTGAGAATGTTAAGCCTAATCAGGTTCTAGTCGTGAAAGAGTCGGACTAGAATTTGTTGGCCATTATAATTATCTGGATCTGTCAAAGACTTACGCCGTGAGCCACAATTAGAGGTTCTAGTTTGTAGTATGGTCAACTTCTTTAGAATCACCTGATTCAATATTTTTATCGAGGTATACATGACTGACCGCATACCAAATAAATTGAAAAACCACTTGCTCATTCTTGACGGACATGCCCTAGCGTTTAATAGTTGGTTCAGAAATGACCCACCCGATGCAGTATCTGGCTTTTTTGAAATGCTTGAAGAAGCTATAGAAAATTATAATCCTACGTATTTGATAAGTACCTTTGACCCAGCTCCTCCCACTTTTAGGCACAATTTATATCCGGAATATAAGGCAAATCGCCCCCCCTGTGCCTGAAGGATTTCTCGAAGATTGCGAACGCATCCACGCAATATTAAAGAGAGAGCAAATTACTTCGTGTACTGTTGAAGGATACGAAGCTGATGATGTAATTGCAACATTAGCTACTAAAGCCACTATTTCAGGGGTTTTTACTACCATAGTTACTAGTGATCTCGATTTGCTTCAACTGGTCAATAATTTGACTGAAGTAGAAATTTTTAGCCAATACAGATCCGCTCGGTTATTTGATATTAAGGTGGTGCACAAAAGATTCAGGGGCCTAGAACCAAAAAACATTCCGGATTACAAAGCATTGGTAGGAGATAAATTGGACAATCTTCCAGGGGTACCTGGGATTGGAGACGTTTCAGCTACAGCTATATTAAGACAGGAAGACAGGCTCCCAGTTTAGAAGATATTCATGAGGACCTTTTGTTTATAGAAAAACTTCCTATTAGAGGAGCAAAGAGGATACGTAAAATACTCGAAGAAAACCAAGCCCATGCTTTTTTTATGAGAATACTCACAACAGTTGTTTGTGATGTACCATTTGAAATTGACTTCAAAGAGTGTATTGTTGAGAAATCAGAAATGGTAAGTTTTGTTTAATAACGAATTTTCGATGGCATTGAAAAGTGGTTAATTTGACGGATTAAATCAGTATAAAGAATGTTGACGGATGTTAAATTTACGTGTAGACTGCCAAGGTTCAACACTCGTAGAATGTCTAAGGAGGTATGTATGATGAATTTGTTGAGACGAAGTGGAGTGTTTTGGATAGCACTCTTGTCGGTTATGGTCATAGGTGGCGCTGTTGCCTGTGGCGGAGCCGAAGATACAACTCCAGCAGCACCTGCAGGCCCTTCGGCCTCTGAGATAGCCAGTTTGGTTTCTGACGCTGTTAAAGCTGCAGTACCTGCTGACACAGGCGCAAGCGCTGCTGATATCCAGAAGATGATTGACTCTGCTGTTTCCGGTATAGATACCGGTCTTAGCAAAGCCGACATCGAAAGTTCGATTAAAGCCCAAATGGGCAATACTTTGAGCGCAGCCGACGTTAAGAAGGTTGTTGACTCAGCTATATCCGCAATGCCAGCTCCGAAAATTGATGCAGCTGCAATAAGATCTCAAGTTGAGGCAGCAGTAGCAGCAACAGGAGTGAAGGCAGCTGATATTAGCAAGTTGGTTGAGGCCGCTGTTTCTTCATCTTCTGCCAAGACGCGAGGCGAATTGGCCGCAGATATTGAGAAAGCAGTTAAAGAAGCCAGTGGTGGTCAGCTCACAGCAGCTGACGTAACGAAGATTGTGGATGCTTCTGTATCCGCCGCAGTAGACGAGGCCAAGAAGGCTACAGCTGCTGCTGAGGCTGCTTTGAAAGCTTCATCCAAAGCTCTTGAATTAGTTAAGCTGCCTGAGGCTAGCCGAGTAGGAGCCCGAGAGGGATTCTCAAAGGTTACCTTGCCTGAACTAGAGCCCCCACCACGGGACATGTTCAAGTCAGACCTAACTCTTGAGCCTGTACAGGAAGTGAACTATCTTTATCAGTCCGGTCCAAAGCAGGAAATTACCCCTCCATTCCGTGAAGGTGGTGGTGACCGCTCAATGTACTGGTGGATGTTCATGCCTCCTTTCCACTTTGGCTCGATCGAAAATAACTTCGGTCTGAGACAAGGTTTTGCAACTGGTTATTCAGTTAGTGATGACGGTACAGAGTATCTTCTTCACATAAACCCAGATGCTATATTCCAAGATGGCACGCCTATCACTGCCAAGGCAGTTAAGGAAGCCTGGGAATTTGCAGCATGGCCAGATAACCAAGTTGGTTGGGGCGCCATTTTGCTTCATACCAGAGCTATTGCAGGTATGGAAGCTCTTGAAGCCGGTGATGCTACAGAAGCATCAGGTCTAAAAGTAATTGATGACCTGACACTGTCCATCACGTTAAAGCAGTTCACTCCTACATGGCCTCTTCAGATGGCTGTGTGGATGTTAGGTGTCTTCAAGCCTGACCAGGCAAAGAATGACCCAGATGCATTCCGAGTGAATCCGATCGGTGTTGGTCCTTATAGGGCTACTTACGACGATGGTACAGATACTCAGTACTATACTGCTACAAAGAACTGGTGGGGACCTGCCCCAGTAGTTCAAAAAGTGATTAGGCCTACCGTTAGAGATCTTCAGGTCGGTTACCTGATGTATGAGAATGGTGAGCTTGACATTTTGTATGCAGACTCAGTAAGACAGCCAGCTATTTGGCAGCCAGACAATCCTTTCCACGGTGACCTGAAGCTTCAGGGTGGTAAGGGTCTATGGTATACAGCTTATGTTACCGATCACCCACCTTTTGATGACTTGAACGTACGTAAGGCCTTTGCCCATGCAGCGGATATGTGGAATATCGTGCCAGCTATCCTTGGTCCTAAGGCACAGTACGGAGCAGGTCTTATTACAGAAGGTAATGCTTGTTCCCAGTGGCCAGACCTTGGTTACAAGTACGATCCAGAAGCAGCAAGGGGATTCCTTGCAGCGTCCAAGTACGGTAGCGCTGAGAATGTTCCAGTACCTACTCTAGAAATATCCCGACCATCCATTATCAGGATTTTTGAGGTAGTTCAAGAGCAGTGGAAAGACAACCTCGGTATCGAGATTAATCTCGTACGCTTAGAGCCTGGACAGAAGAGACGTGACGTAGTTGAATTCCGACGCCAAAGTCTTGGTGGTCGTATACCTGATCCAAGCGGAATCTTGGCCGACCTCGGTCATTCTTCCTCCGGTACGGTAAAGAATTCCGGTAAGTTCAGTAATCCTCAGCTGGATGCTTTAATCGAAGCAGCCCAGAAGATGAACCTGGATGATGCTAACTACTGCTCAGCATGGAATGAAATTGAAAAGACCATTATGGATAATGCATATTACTTCCCACTTATGGCCGGTGACGATCGTACATGGGTAGTTCAGCCTTGGTTACAGGGTTATGTAGGTTCCCTTGGTCAGTACATGAATTCTATGCCGTGGTGGAAAGTTGGAATTCGTGACAGGAGTCTCTACTAAAAAGGTGAACAACTAGTAATAACTATCTAACGATAGGAACTAGTAGTTCTTTTCAAAGACGTTGAACAAGATTGGGCCCCCTCTCTTTATTGAGACGGGGGCCTTTTCTTTATAATCGATCAGGTATTTCGGACTGATTTAATTGGATGGAAAGAGGAGTACTGGAAATGAAAATTGTTGATCCACATGTTCATTTTTACGACATGGAACATCCAGATTTGGTCTATGGGCACTGGCAACCTGGAGTGCCTCATCCTTCTTTGGGCTGGCAGATACAACAATTGGCTGAAAGGAATTATTTGGCAGAAGATTACATAGAAGAGACAAAAAAGATAGGAGTTTCGAAAACTGTACACGTACAAGCGGCAATAGGAAGTCCTAATCCAGTCATTGAAACCCGGTGGTTACAGGAAGCAGCAGACAGGACTGGATTTCCGAACGGGATAATCGCATATGCCGATTTGAGAGACCCAAAGATCGAAACCGTTTTGCTTGAACACCTTGAATATCCGAATATGAGGGGGGTCAGAGATTTTTCCTACGATGATTATTTAGAAAATAGTGATTTTGAGCGGGGTTTTAGTTTGCTAGGCAAATATGAACTACTATCTTGTATGGGAGTGAGCTGGCCTGAATTTGATAAATTGATACGATTAGCTAAAAAGTATCCAAAGAATCAAATAATTATGGACCATACCGGTTTACCAGAGAGAAGAGATGTTGAATACTTTAAGGAATGGTCATATGCAATACAGAAAATTGGACAAGTAGAAAATATTCACTGTAAAATCTCCGGTCTGGGTATGTCTGATCATGATTGGACGGTAGATAGCATAAGACCATACGTCTTGCATTGTATTGAATCCTTTGGAGTTGATAGGTCTTTTTTCGCAAGCAATTGGCCAGTGGACTGGTTGTGGTCGTCGTTTGAAAATTTGATTACAGCATACAGAAGTATCGTAAATAAATGTTCATTGCTGGATCAAGAGAAATTGTTTTCAAAAAATGCAGAAATACTTCACCGGATTTAGTTCCGTAGGATTGCTTTCAATAGATTTTGTGTCTATATAGTGTATTGACGTTTATTGATATAACATATAGACTCTTAGAGTTCGAAATGGTTTTTAATTTAAAGGCCAACAAGATAAACTTATGAGTGTGAGGCAATAAGGATGCTTGTTTATGCACTTAGAAGAATAATTCTGTTTTTTCCTGTAATATTTTGCGTGCTATTTATTACCTTCTTTTTCGGGTTTTACGCACCTGGAGATCCTTTAGAAATTCAGTTTGGATCTGGGACCGACTACACAGAAGATCCAGAAGTTCTTGAAAGGCTGCGAAAGTTATATGGACTAGACAGACCATTTTTCGTGCAGTTTGGCGATTATATGTGGAAACTGGTACGTGGAGATATGGGTAAATCTCTTAGAGTAGGACGTGGTAAGCAAACCATCGCCGAGAAAATTAGAAGAGCATTCCCGATTAGCGCTCAGATTGGAGGGCTATCGTGGGTACTTTTGGTGTTGATAGGTGTCCCGTTGGGTACTCTTGCAGCTAGTAAACAGAATTCATTCATAGATTTCATTATTGTCACTTTTTCTATTGCAGCGAACTCCATTCATGTAATTGTATTGGCCCCGTTGTTGATGGTGATATTTGTCCTATGGCTTGATGTGATGGATGTGCCTTGGGGTTGGCACGGTCTATTTAGTGTGGAATCTATACTTCCTGTGGTGATTCTAGTCACAACAGGCTTACTTGGGGTGGTCAGACAAACGCGTGCAGGAGTTTTGGAAGTTATTAGACAAAACTATGTAAGGACCGCACGTGCCAAAGGTTTAATAGAACGAAAAGTAATTAGCACGCACATGCTCAAAAACGCTCTAACCCCGGTTCTTACAACGATGGGACTTACAATGGCTGGATTGATCACAGGGGCTGTATTCATAGAACGTATTTTCGCTATACCAGGCTTCGCCGGGATGGGTATTAATGCTTTTCAGGGTAGAGATTATCCAGTTATCCTTGCAACTACAATGATAGGTGCGACAATAATAATAATTGCAAACCTGATTGTGGATTTGAGCTACGGTCTGCTCGATCCTCGAGTTCGTTATGAATAAAGTGGTTTTGATGACTGTAGATATTATATGGACACTTAAAGAATGACTGAAAAAACTGGTCGTATGACAACTATAGAGGATTTTGAAGAAGTAAAGCAGCGTAGCTTATGGCTTGATGCACTTGATCGGCTTATTCGAAATAAGGCGGCTCTTTTTGGCCTTTTTATCTGCGCAGTGATTTTGTTCACAGCTGTTTTCGGCAGTTATTTAGCTCCTAAGGATTATTTGAGAACAGATATCTACCGAATAGCAGAAGGCCCGACAAGAGATTTTTTGCTTGGGACAGACTTGGTTGGCAGAGATGTACTTAGCAGGCTGATGCACGGAGCACGTACAGCAGTGTTCGCAGCCGCTATCACGATAATACTTGGAAATATTATCGGAATATCTATGGGAGCTTTAGCTGGGTTTTTCAGAGGTATCGTTGACGATATAATAATGCGAATAACGGATATATTGTTTAGTTTCCCTGATTTTCTGTTTGCAGCTTTTCTTTCAGCATCAATAAGAACCCCGGTTGTCAAAATGATGGGTAATTTAAAGCAAAAAACTGGTTGGGGTATTCTGGACGAAACTATATTTATTGACTATATAATTTTGTTTGGAGCTTTGGCAGTAGTAAACTGGTCTGGTACAGCTAGGATGGTTAGAGGTCAGGTTCTTTCCTTGAGGGAACAAGATTTTGTTAGGGCGGAAGTGGCTCTTGGAATACCTACTTGGACGATCATCAGAAAACATCTAGTACCTAATTCAATTGCACCTCTTATAGTAGGTATAAGCCAGGGAATCGGCGGTATTCTCCTTTTAGAGTCATCGTTGAGTTTCTTCGGATTGGGAGTGCAGCCTCCGGCAGCGAGTTGGGGCGATATGATCAATACGGCTTTGCCTCTTTGGAGACAGCATCCTTGGCTTGTTCTGTCGCCTGGTCTGCTTCTTGGAATAGCAGTTTTCGGTTTTAATTACTTGGGTGATGGAGTGAATGATGCCCTCAATCCTCGGCAGATTAGACGGTAATAGGTTTACAGGGAGGACTCGATACAGTGCCAGATCCAGTACTAAAAGTTGAAAACCTAGAAACACATCTCGCTTCCAGAGAGGGAGCGATCAAAGCCGTTAATAAGGTTTCCTTTGAAGTCCAATCGGGAGAGACACTCGGGATAGTTGGAGAGAGTGGCTCTGGAAAAACAATGACAGCTCTGTCGGTGATGGGACTGGTACCTAATCCTCCAGGGAAGATCGTAGGCGGTAAAGTCACTTTGGATGGAGAGGTACTAACTGATCTTAGTGACAGAGATCTTCGAAAAAGGCGAGCCACTAAAATTGGAATGATCTTTCAGGATCCTGCTACTTCTCTGAATCCAACTATGAAAGTAGGACCTCAAATAGCTGAAACTATGCAGGTGCACCTTGGCCACGGTGAAGAAACTGCACGTAAAAGGACTATAGAAATTCTTGACCGTGTAGGTATCCCGTCAGCGGCTTCGAGATATCACGACTATCCATTTCAATTCAGTGGTGGGATGAGACAGAGGGCCATGATAGCCATAGCTATTTCCTGTGATCCTCTTCTTCTGATAGCCGATGAGCCTACAACGGCTCTCGATGTGACAGTTCAGGCTCAGTTGCTTGATTTAGTTAACGATCTGAAGAAGGAAAGTGGAACATCAGTTATTTGGATTACTCATGATCTTGGTGTTATTGCCGAGCTCTGTGACAGGGTTTCAGTAATGTACGCAGGATTTATCGTAGAAACCGCACCCGTGATGGATATTTTCAAAAATCCGACTCATCGTTACACCTCGTCTCTTTTGAGGGCTTTGCCTTCGATGGATAAGAGGCAAGCTGATAGATTGGAATCGATAGATGGCCTACCTCCACATTTGGCGAATCTAAAGCCAGGGTGCCCATTTGCTCCTAGGTGTGATCTTCCTATAGAAAAATGTAATGCGGAAAATCCAGGACTGATGGAAATCAGCTCAAATCAGGTGTCGGCTTGCTGGAACCCGATTACTGGAAGCACTAATGGTAAAGATAAGGAGGATAGATCTTGACTTCAGAACGTGATTTAACCTCTAAAACTAACAGTAGCTCAGAAGCAAACGTATTACTAGAGGTACGGAATTTACATACGCATTTTAAAACGGGTACTAAAGGTATAGTTTTCGGAATTGGAGCTGTAAAGCAAACTGTTCAAGCGGTCGATGGCGTTAATTTAACTATTCAAAAGGGTGAGACATTGGGGTTGGTAGGTGAAAGCGGTTGTGGAAAGTCTACTTTAGGTTACACCATACTTCAGTTAGAGAAATCTACTGGTGGTGAAGTTTACTATGACGGTGAAAAGTTGACGGGGCTTAAAAATAAAGATCTTAGGGGTTTTAGGCAACGAGCTCAGATTGTTTTTCAAGATCCAGCAGCAGCACTAGATCCCAGAATGACCATAGGTCAGGCAGTCGGAGAACCTCTTCGAGTTCACGGGATTGTGCCCCCAGACGATGTAGAAACGAAGGTAGAGGAATTGTTGGCTACTGTTGGGCTGAATCCTTATTTCAAAAACAGGTATCCTCATGAGTTTAGTGGAGGGCAATTGCAGCGCATAGTAATTGCGCGTGCGCTGTCAGTGGAGCCAGAATTTATAGTATGCGATGAGCCGATATCTGCGCTTGATGTTTCAATCCAGGCTCAAATTATAAATTTGCTGGAAGAACTTCAGGATCAATTTTCTTTAACATATTTGTTTATATCACATGATTTGAGGGTTGTTAGACATATAAGTGACAGAGTCGCTGTCATGTATCTTGGTAAAATAGTAGAACAGGGTCAAATTGATGAGCTTCACGATAACGCACAGCATCCTTATACACAAGCATTACTGTCCAGTGTGCCTGTAGCTGACCCTGCTTTGGCAAAGACCAGAAAAAGGATAATTTTGGAAGGTGATGTTCCTAGCCCGATTGATCCACCGAGCGGTTGTCGTTTTCGCACGAGATGCCCAATCGCGGTTGACAGGTGTAGTGAAGAGGAACCGGTTTTGAAGAACACCGCGGACAATCATTTAGTTGCCTGTCACTTAGTAGAATAAGCTTGGTGTAAATGCTTGCGTACCCTTCTTCTATTTGGATACCGCATAGTCCTTATATTTGTATTACTAACCTTTTTTAGTTTCGCTACTCTGGACGAACCGGTACTTCGGTCGCTTTATGTCGCTTTTTCATCGGTGCAAAGTGCTCTGGCAAGTACTTTCAGTTTTATTTTTAACATATTTGAAACGGGAGACGAATTCCAACTAGCTCGTGAAGCTTATTTCAAAAGCATAGTACTATTATTGCTGGCGGTTTCACTGGGGTCTATTGTTGGATTATTTTTAGGACTTATCAGCGGCCTACGGCCTAGGTCGGTGATAGCAGGATTGGCATCGTCAGTGAGTTATATTGGAGTTTTGACGCCTAGCTTCTTACTTTCCATACTGGTATTACTCCTTTTCATACGCTATCTTGGCCCTATGTTTGGAGTCAAATTTGTTTTACTAAGTCCAGATGTCACAACATTTGATCCTAGAAGGATTTTCGCTCCGGCAATCGTTTTATCAGTAAGGCCAATGGCTTATATGGCCCAGATAACTATAGGTGCCCTACAGGAGGTAATCTATTCAGATTACATCAGAACTGCAAAAGCAAAGGGTCTATTTAAAAGCACTATACTATTCAGGCATATTTTAAGGAATATATGGGCCCCATCGTTAACCAGTCTTAATTCTTCTTTCTATTTTTCCCTTGGAAGTTTGTTAGTAGTTGAGTGGCTATTTAACTGGGGAGGAATGGGATATTGGCTCCTTGAATCAGCTTCAAAAAGAGATCCTGAATTGGCCAGTTATCTTTTGGTTTTTGTTGGGGTAACCTTTTTGATAATAAATACAATTGTGAAGGTGGCAATTCGGCAATTGGATCAAAGGTTAATATCAACAGATGGAGCTATTTCATGAATGACAGCACGGATTTCAAAATGAGAGGTTGTTAATTGTACGGACCTCCTTTGCCAGATGCTTCTATTTGGTATCTCGACCATAGTTTGGTCGTGATATTTGCTATTACCATTCTATTATTGTCCAGTTTAACTTCCAGGTTTTGGGGTTCTAGATTAAAGAAATTGGTTAGGAATAACCAGACCCAGCATGTCTTGCTTGGAGAAAGAACCTTTTTAGACTGGATAATTGACCACTTTGTAAGACTTGTTGGTAATCCAGCCCTAATAGCTGGAGGTTTGATCGTTTCTATTTTGATAATAGCTACATTCTGGCCTAGTTCGCTGTCTCCATACGATCCCGAAGCCGTAGGACGTACTTTACAAAATATTGATGGTAAGGTTATGGGTCGTCCTTTTCCTCCTAGTTCTCCTTATCCTATGGGAACGGATGTAGAGGGCAGAGATTTGCTTACGCGTATAATTCATGGTACGGCTAGGACGTTGGGATTGTGTGCCGGGGTGGCGTTGCTTCGGTTGTTCATATCGGTTTCCCTTGGAGTTACCGCTGGATGGAAAGGTGGTGCTTTAGGTCAACAGATAATTTCCATGGTATCCGTGTCTGCATCGATACCGAGTTTACTATTTGCTTTCATATTTATTCTAACAATTGGTCCCAGACTCGGTTACGGAGTTTTTTTGTTAGGACTTGGCTTGACTGGCTGGGCAGAACTAACGAATATAATCCAAGGCTCAGTGAAATGGATCCGAAGCCAGCCATATATCGATACAGCTATTGCACTAGGGTCTACACCAACACATATTACAAGGTGGCATATTATACCCAATTTGTCCCCACAGTTGATTCCAGCGGTAGCATTGGAACTAAGTGCGGTTCTCCTTACTTTAGGAGAACTAGGTTTTTTGGGCCTATTTCTTGGGGAATCTTTTTTCCAATATCTACCTCAGGTAGTTAGATCCCCGATATTACCAGAGTGGGCTGGCATGTTAGCAGGTACACGGATATCTATTTTTAACTGGCCATGGTTGCCAATCGCTCCAGCATTTGCTTTTATGATAGCTATACTAGGATTTAATCTCTTAGCTTCAGGACTACGTACTTGGCTAGACCCATTTCGTGAGATAGGTAATATGCGTTAAAAGGGACAGACGTTATGAATATTGGGAACGAACGACAACTTTTCCTAGATTCCTTGATGGTGTCGGAAGTTAAAGGAGTTGAGAGACGACTACATCATCCTACTCGCCGTGAGCTCGTTTTGAGACCTGATAGGCCGTGGGAAACTGTAGGAATGTCATCTTGTGTGGGGTATTTTCAGGATGGAGATACGTATCGTTTGTGGTATCGCTGTGATGACAATTCCAAGGGTAACCCAAGATTCACTGGATATGCTGAGAGTCAGGATGGAGTTAATTGGGAAAAACCCTTGAAGGTAAGGTGATAAGACTTAGAGTCGTAATGAAAGACGCAGATTTATTTGCGTTTAGATTTGTAGGTTAGAAATACAGGTGTGTCGTAATGGATGCTAAGAATATTGGCTCGAATCGACAGCTTTTTGTCGATCATTATTGGATAGATCATTTAAAGGGCGTTGTACGTAAATTACACCAGCCTGTAAGACAAGAAATAGTTATAGAGTCTGATAAGCCGTGGGATCAAAGTCCCAGTGCTGCCGGATTTATCCAAGACGGAGATAAATTTAAAGCTTGGTATCGCACAGATCAAGATTTTGGACAGATTGTCAGGCCAGGAGTGCCATTAAAGTATTTAGACCCTCCTTCTTATCCTGATGCGATTACGGCGTACGCTGAGAGTGAAGACGGCATTCAATGGAAAAAGCCCAATCTTGGTATTTTTGAAATCAATGGTTCCCGAAGTAATAATGCAGTTTGGATGGGTCCGGGGGCTAACATGGTGCCATTTAAGGATCCCAATCCAGATGTATCCTCAGAGGATATATTTAAAGCGGTTGTTAGGACCTCAGATTTATTAGCCTTAGGTTCTCCAGATGGTCTTAAATGGCATCTGGTAAAGGATATTCCAATATCAAAGGAAGGTCCGTTTGACTCAATAAACGTTTCATTTTGGGATGATTCAATTCAAAAGTATGTGATTTATGCTAGAGGTATCGGTAATCCTGATGACTCGGCATACTATGACAGAACAACAGATACTTTCAAAGCCATTGATCATTCTCCTTATGTTAACAAAAAGAAGGGACATGAATTTGGAGGTGGAGTTAGATGGATTAGAAGGGCTATCTCAGATGATTTTAGGAATTGGAGCGATTTTGAACTTATTGATACTGGAGAAATTCCTGATGAACATCTTTACACTAATTCATGCATAAAATATGAGAGAGCTCCTGGTATGTACTTGATGTTCCCATCCAGATACGTGATAGAACATACTCCTGATTCCAAATGGGCAAGAAGCTCAGGAGTTAATGACATCGTTTTTATGTCTAGTAGAGATGGGTTAAACTTTGATCGAAGTTTCAAAGAAGCTTTTATAAGACCTGGGTTAGATATCAATAATTGGCATGATCGTGGAGTGTATTTAGAGACGGGGATTCTCCAAACTTCGCCTTCCGAGATTTCCTTGTATGGGATGGAGAATTCTCATTTACCATCGCAGAGAATCAGGCGATTCACACTTCGTACTGACGGATTTGTATCAGTAAATGCAGGATATTATGAGGGTGAATTTGTTACGATTCCATTTAGGTTTTCTGGATCTGAACTAGAACTAAATTATTCTACATCAGCAACCGGATTTATCAAGGCTGAGATTCTGGATGTTAACATGCATCCGGTAAAAGGTTTTAGATTGACCGATTGTGTAGAAAAGTTTGGGGATGAAATATCAGGAGTTGTAAACTGGCGTGAAGATATCCAAATGTCGATTCT
>CEUZ01034967.1_pt1 | contig 17856 bp, 16 predicted proteins | sample 361511 | NCBI WGS metagenome assembly CEUZ01 (sample SAMEA2622822, study PRJEB7988) | marine metagenome | biome: marine biome (ENVO:00000447); feature: surface water layer (ENVO:00002042); material: "saline water (ENVO:00002010), including plankton (ENVO:xxxxxxxx)" | depth 5 m
CGCCTCTTCTATTACTTCTGATTGAGGTTTTTTTCTTAAATTATTTTCTAAAATTGATGTTGATAAAAGTTCTATATTAACTGTTTCTCCACAACCTGGGCATTCAATTTCTTTTTTATTTAGATCATAAAATCTTATGCCACAAGTACATGTTCTTTTCGATCCCCAAGATGGTTTTACCATAATATAGTTAAAAAAAAATTATTAAAAAATAAATAAATTTAGTTATTTTTTAATTTAAATTTATTATTTAGTAAAGATAATTATATACTAATTATTAAACTAAATAAATTGCATCAACCCAATATAAAAAAAAAATCTTTAAATGGAGTAATGGAAGTTCCAGGTGATAAATCTATATCACAAAGAATATTGATTTTAGCATCTTTAGCAATAGGTACAACAAAGGTAAGTGGTATATCTTTTTCTGAAGATATTAAAAACCTAATAAAAAATTTAAAAATACTTGGGGTTAAAATCAAAAAAAATAAAAGCTCAATCCTTGTTTATGGAGTTGGGGTAGGAGGATTAAATTCAACAAAAAAAAGTCTATACATGGGAAATTCCGGAACTGCTACTAGATTAATGATGGGAACATTGTGCAACCAAGATTTCGAAGTCAAAATCACAGGTGACAAAAGTCTTAATAAAAGAGATATGGGCGAATTAATTAAACCATTAAAAAAAATGGGAGCAAGTATTTCCAGTAAAAAGAATAAATTGCCCATATCAATCAAGGGTTTCAATGAAACAATGCCAATCATTTACAACCAAAAAATTCCTTCAGCACAAATTAAATCTGCAGTTTTAATTGCATCTCTTAATTCCCCGGGACTTACAACAATAATTGAAAATATACCAACCAGAAATCACACTGAAATTATCTTAAAAAAATTCGGAGCAAAAATTGAAATAAAAAAAGAAAAACAAAAAAAAATAATTAAAATAATTGGACAGAAAGAATTATACGCAAAATCTATTCTTATTGGAGGAGATCCTTCAGCTGCAGCAATTGTAGGTTCAGCTGCTTTGATCACAGAAAATTCAAAAATTAAAATTAAAAATGTAAATTTTAATAAAACAAGAATTGCTTTTTTTAATGTCTTAAAAAGAATGAAAGCAAATATAAAAATTAGCAATAAGAGAATTATTTCTAACGAAGAAATTGTTGATATTACATTTTCTTCAAGCAAATTAAAAGGCATTCATTTAAGTAAAAAAACTGTTGCAAATATGATTGATGAAATTCCAATATTCTCAATTTTAGCAGCATTTGCAAACGGTAGTTCTTCATTTGTAGGAGGGGAACAACTCAAAAACAAAGAAAGCAATCGAATAAAATCTTTATATGAAGGGTTATACGCATGTAATGTAAAAGTTAAAAAAAAAAATGATGGGTTAGAAATAATTGGAAAAAGTAAAAACAAAGTTGTGGGAGGAGCAAAAATTAAAACTTATTATGATCATAGAATAGCAATGTCATTTTTAATAATGGGATTAAATTCAGAAAAAAAAATTATTATTGATGATAAAGATTGTATAAAAACAAGTTTTCCCAATTTTATAAAATTAATGAAACAAATTGGGGCAAATTTTTAAAAAAAAATAAAAAAAAGCTTTAAAAATTACAAAAATCTGCATAAAGTCTTATAAAATTAAAATTTATGACTGAAAATACTGAAAATTTTGAAGCACTATTAAATCAATCATTAAAGAAAATAAAAAATTTTGAAGGCAAAGTAGTAAATGGAAAAGTTATATCTGTAGATCATAATCATGCTCTAATAGATGTTGGTTTAAAAAGTGAAGGAAAAGTATCTATAGATGAATTAAAATTTTGTGACAAAGAAAAAGAAATTAAAGTAGGAGATAAAATTGATGTCTTTGTTGAGAAAATGGAAGATAAAAATGGAGAAGCAGTATTAAGTAGAGAAAAAGCTAAAAAGGAAGTTGCTTTCGATAAATTTAATGAAATTTTGGAAAAAAATAAGTCAGTAGATGGAAAAATTTATGGAAAAGTAAAAGGAGGCTACACTGTTGATGTGGATGGAGTTATAACTTTTTTACCTGGTAGCCAAGTAGATATAAAGCCTGTAAAAGATATAAACCACTTAGTTGATCAAAAACTAACTTTTAGAGTTTTAAAAATTGATAAAGATAGAGGAAATATTGTAATTTCAAGAAAGGCTTTTTTAGAAGAAACCTCTGGCAAAGATCAAAAGTTAGGTAAAAAGAATTTTAAAGAAGGAGACTCTATCGAAGGAATTATAAAAAATATAACAGATTATGGTGCTTTTGTTGATCTTGGAACAACAGATGGTCTAATTCATTTAACTGATATTTCTTGGAAAAGAATTAACCATCCTTCTGATTTTTTAAAAATTGGTCAGAAAATAAAAGTTAAAATTTTAAAATATACCCCTGAAAATAACAAAATATCATTAGGTATTAAACAGCTAACTAAAGACCCTTGGAAAGACATAGAAAAAAAATATAAAGAAGCAAAAAACTATAATGGCAAAGTAAGTAAAATAACTGATTACGGAGCTTTTATAGAACTAGAAGATGGCATAGAAGGTCTAATTCATGTTTCTGAAATGACGTGGGATAAAAAAAAAACTAATCCAAATGAAATTGTGTCTATGGGGGACATGGTTGATGTAACCATACTTGAGCTTGATATAGATAAAAGAAAATTAAGTTTTAGAATGAAAAAAGAAAGTTCAAATCCTTGGAAGCAATATTGTAAAAAATATAAGAAAGGAGATATTATAGATTGTAAAGTTGGAAACATTGCTGAATATGGCATTTTTGTTAATTTAGAAGAAAATTTAGATGGAATGGTTCATATATCAGATATAGATTGGGAGTGGGATAGCAATTCAACGAATAAGTTTAAAACTGGTGATGATGTTAAAGCTATAATTTTAGATGTTAATGAAGAAAAACAAAGAATATCTCTTGGTATAAAACAATTAGATGGTAAGCCTTTTAAGAATAAAATTAAAGATGTAAAAATAAAGGATATTGTAACCTGTACAGTAATTCATGTAAAAGATAATGGTGTTAAGGTTAAATTGGATAATAATTTAGATGGTTTTATTGAAAAAGAAAATTTATCAGTTGATGAATCTGAACAAAATCCAAGACGCTATGCCACAAATGAAAAATTAGACGCGATGATTAAAAAAATTGATGAAGAAAATAAAATTATTGTTTTATCTATAAAAGATATAGAAACAAAAGAACAAAAAAAGATAAAAAAAGAGTTTGGTTCATTAGATAGTGGTGCTACTCTAGGTAAGATTTTAGGTGAAAAGAAAAAAAAAGAAAAAAAATAATTTTTTAGAAAAAAAATGAATAAATCAGATATTGTTAAATCACTTTTAAGTAAAAATAACAAATATACCGTCTCTGAAATTGAAAATATTGTAGAAATTTTTTTTAATGAGATAGAAAAATCACTTTCTGAAGAAAAAAGAATAGAATTAAGAGGTTTTGGCTCATTTTTTACAAAAGTTAGAGAAAAAAGAATTGGGATAAATCCACAAAATGGAAAAAATATTGAAATTGATAAAAAAATTCACCCAAAATTTAAAATGGGTAAAATTTTATTTAAAAAGTTAAATCCAAAGTAATCTAATTATTTTGATTGAAAAAAAATTTAAAAGAGTATTTTTAGCCCTAGATACTAATAATATAAAAGCCGCAGAAAATTTAATTAAATTATTAAAAAATGATTTAGCAGGTTTAAAAATTGGTAAAGAATTATTTTCTTATTATGGTCCTAATATAATAAAAAAATTTAAAAAATATAAACTGCCTATTTTTTTAGATTTAAAATTTCATGATATTCCAACCACAGTTTATAAAGCTGTAAAAGCAATAAATTCATTTAAAGTAAATTTTTTAAGTATTCACAGTCTTGGTGGTGGTAATATGATAAGAGCAGCAACAAAAGCTTCTACTTTCACAAAAATATTAAGTGTACAATTATTATCCCATCATGATAAAAAAAGTATTAATGAATTAGGTATAAGCCAGTCGATAAAAAATGAAATAAGAAAATTGACAAATAATGCTTTGAAAAATGGTGTTTCAGGACTAATTTTAGCACCTCAGGATCTTGAGATAATAAAAAAAATTAATAAAAATTTAGTAGTTTTTGTCCCAGGTATTAGACCAAAAAATAATAATAAAGATGAACATAAAAGATCTTTGGATCATGTAAGTGCTATCCATAAGGGAGCAACCTATATTATAGTCGGGAGACCAATAACAAAATCTAAAGACCCAAAAAAATCACTTCAACTTATTAACGAAGACATAAAAAGTTATTTAGAAAATAAATAATGGCACTTAAAGTTAAAATATGTGGTGTTAAATCAATTTCACATGTTAAAGCATGTATCAATGGTAAGGCCAATATGATTGGTCTTATGTTTTATAATAAATCTCCTAGATATTTAAATTTAGAACTAGCAAAAAAAATTTCTAACTTTGCAAAAAAAAAGATCAAAAAAGTTGGAGTTTTTGCTAATGCAGATATAAATAAATTAAAAAAAATAACTGAAAGTGTGCAGCTTGATTATTTACAGTTTCATGGTAATGAAAGTGTTATTTTTTTAAAAAAAGTAAAAAAAATGTTTAAAATTAAAATAATAAGAGCAATAAAAATATCTAATAAAAGCGACTTAAATAAAATTTCTATATTTAATAAAGTATCTGACTATATTTTATTAGATACAAAAATAGTTAAAAAAAAAAATTTAAATTATAAAAAAAAAAGTAGAAAATTAAATTGGGATTTAATAAATAAAATAAAAAATAAAAAAAAACTAATACTTTCAGGTGGACTAAGTGTTGACAATTTAGAATTAGCGACAAAAAAATCTAATATTAAATTTGTTGATGCTTCATCTGGACTAGAAACATTAACAGGTAAAAAAAATATAAAAAAAATAAATAAATTTTTAGAATTAGCAGGTAGATTATAAATATGAAAAGAAATACATATAAATCATTACCAGATAATTCGGGGCATTTTGGAAAGTACGGTGGTAGATTTGTAGCTGAAACTCTTGTTCCATTAATTTTAGAAGTGGAAAAAGCATACAAAAGTTTTAAAAAAAATAAAAATTTTAATAAAGAATTTCATAATTATTTAAAAAATTATGTAGGCAGGCCGTCACCTTTATATCTGGCTGAAAATTTAACAAAGAAACTTAATGGCCCAAAAATTTATTTTAAAAGAGATGAATTAAATCATACAGGTGCACATAAAATAAATAATACTCTTGGGCAAATACTTTTAGCTAAAAATATGGGGAAAAAAAGAATAATAGCCGAAACAGGGGCTGGGCAACATGGTGTTGCAACTGCAACTGTTTGCGCTTTATTTAATCTACCATGTACAATCTATATGGGAGAAGTAGATTATCAAAGACAATTACCAAATGTATTTAGAATGAAACTTTTGGGTGCAAAAATAGAAAAAGTTAAAAGTGGTTCAAAAACTTTAAAAGATGCTATGAATGAAGCATTAAGAGATTGGGTAACAAACGTTAAAAACACTTTTTATATTATAGGTAGCGTTGCAGGACCTCATCCATATCCAGAAATGGTTAGAGATTTCCAATCAGTAATTGGTTACGAGGCAAAAGAGCAAATAAAAAAAGCTGAAGGAAGGTTGCCTGATGTATTAATTGCTTGTGTAGGAGGTGGATCAAATGCTATGGGCCTTTTCTATCCATTCTTAAATGATAAAAATGTAAAAATGATAGGTGTAGAAGCTGCAGGAGAAGGGCTTAATAAAAAACATGCTGCATCAATAGCAAAAGGGAAATTAGGTGTTTTGCATGGAAGTAAAACATACATTTTACAAAATACAGATGGACAAATAACAGAGCCTCATTCGATATCTGCTGGTTTAGATTATCCTGGTATTGGACCTGAGCATGCTTGGCTAAAGGATAATAAAAGAGTTGAATATGTTAGCGTCACAGATAAAGAAGCTCTAGAAGCGTTTAAATATTGTACAAAAATTGAAGGTATTATTCCTGCCTTAGAGCCTTCCCATGCTCTAGCATATTTAATAAAAAAAGCACGGAAGATGCCAAAAAATAAAGTTGTTATAATGAATATGTGTGGTAGAGGCGATAAAGACATTTTTACTGTTGCAAAAAAATTAAAAATTAATATTTAAATTTAATGCATCATCAAGATTTACTAAATAAAAAATTTGAAGAATTAAAAAAAGCAGGAAAATGTGGTTTTATATCATTTATTACTGCAGGAGATCCTGATTTTAAAACATCCTATGAAATTCTGGAAAAACTACCTAATTCTGGTGTAGACATTATCGAATTAGGCATGCCATTCTCTGATCCTATGGCAGATGGCCCTGTTATTCAAAAAGCTAATGACAGAGCTTTAAAAAATAAAATGAATTTAAAAAAAACATTAGATTTAGTAAAAAAATTTAGAAAAAAAAATAAAGTTACTCCTTTAATCTTAATGGGATATTACAATCCGATACATATGTTTGGGGTAAAAAAGTTTATAAATCAAATAAAAAAAATTGGGGTTAACGGAGTAATTGTAGTTGATTTGCCACCTGAAGAAGATAATGAGTTATGTATACCTATTATAAATAATAAAATACATTTCATAAAATTAGCAACACCAACAACAAACAAGGATAGATTTAAAAAAATTATTAAAAATTCATCAGGATTTATTTATTATGTATCAATAACTGGTATAACTGGTGCAAATTATAAATCTAATACAAAACTTGAGACTGAAATAAAAAATTTAAAAAAATTAACTAAATTACCTATTGCTGTTGGCTTTGGAATAAAAAGTAGAAAAGATGTTAATAAATTATCTAAAAACGCTGATGCAGTAGTAGTTGGATCATCTATTATTAAAAGAGTAGAAGATGCGCAAAAAAAAAAATATAATAAAAGAAAATTAGTGAATTATGTATTAAGTTATATTAAGAATTTATCATTTTCGCTTAAATAAAAATGAATTGGTTAACAAATTATATAAAACCTAAATTAGAGTCTTTAGTTAAAAAGAGAGATGTACCAAAAAATCTTTGGATTAAATGTCAATGTAGCACAATGATATATTATAAAGATTATGAAAAATCGTTAGGAGTATGTAATGAATGCGGTACACATATGAGATTACCTGCAGAAACAAGGCTTAAATTTCTTTTAGATGATAATAAATATGAAAAAATAAAAGTTCCATCAACTATTGTTGACCCTTTATCTTTTAAAGATAAAAAAAGATATAAAGATAGAATAAAACAAGCTAAAAGAAAAACAAAGGAAGAGGATGCCGTAGTTATTGCTGAAGGTAAGATTGAAGGTAAAAATGTAATATTAGCAGTTTTTGACTTTAATTTTATGGGTGGATCTATGGGTATAAATGTTGGAAATTCAATTTTGAAAGCAAGTGAAATTTCTGTAAAAAAAAATTTACCACTAATTATAATACCGTCTTCTGGTGGCGCAAGAATGCAAGAAGGTATTTTATCTTTAATGCAAATGCCTAGAACTATAGCAGCAATACAAAGCGTAAAAAAAAACAAAATTCCTTATATTGTTGTTTTAGCAGACCCTACCACGGGAGGTGTTTGTGCTTCCTTTGCAATGCTAGGTGATATTCTAATAGCTGAAAAAGGTGCAACAATTGGCTTTGCTGGTAGAAGAGTTATAGAACAAACTATAAAAGAAACAATACCAGATAATTTTCAAACATCTGATTATCTTTTAGAACATGGGATGGTAGACATGGTGGTTCATAGGAAAGATTTAAAAAATAAAATTTATAAAATCTTAAAATTTTTAGAAAAAAAAAATTAAATAAATTTTATTTAAATGAATCGTCAAATAAAATCTACATCTTTTGAAAAAAAAAATTCAAAAATTGAGAATCTTGAAATAAGTCTTGAAAAAAAATTACAACAATTACATCCAAAAAAGATCGACTTATCCTTAAATAGAATAACTAAGCTTTTAAATAAATTAGGTAATCCGCAAAAAAATATTAAAAATATTATACATATAGCTGGAACAAACGGCAAAGGTTCTGTTTTGGCATTCTTAAAATCTCTAATTAAAGAATCTGGATACACTGTTAATACATATTCTTCTCCACATTTGATTAATTTTAATGAGCGTATTAATTTAAATGGTAAAAATATCACTGATAAATTTCTAGAATCTTTACTTGATATGTGTAACAAAAAAAATAATGGTAAACCCATAACTTTTTTTGAAATGACTACTGTTGCTGCTTTTTTAGCATTTAAAAAAAAGCCTGCTGATTATACTATTTTAGAAGTAGGTTTAGGCGGGAGATTAGATGCGACGAATATAATAAAAAAACCAATAATATCAATTATTAATGAGATATCAATTGATCATACAAATTTTTTAGGATCAAATATACAACAAATAGCTGGTGAAAAAGCAGGAATAATAAAAAAAAAAATTCCCGTTGTAGTTGGTAAACAAAAAAACAAAGCTAGAAAAATAATAAAAGTTGTTGCAAGTAAACTTAAAGCAGAAACTTTTTTTTATGAAAAAGATTGGTTTGTGAAAGAAAATAAAACAAAAAAACATATTTTATTTTTTAATAATTTAAAAAATAATAAATTTAAAAAGTTTCCAAAACCAGGTCTTATTGGGGAACATCAAATTATAAATGCTGGAATAGCATTAAAAACTTTTAACTTAATAATGAAAAAAAAATTTAATAAAAATTTAGTAAAAAAAGGAATAAAAAATGTCAAATGGCCTGGAAGATTACAAAAAGTAAATTTAAATAAGGATTTGTTTTCAAAAAATATAAATCACAAAGCTTGGGAAATTTGGTTTGATGGTGGACATAATAAAAGTGCCAGTAAAGTTTTAGCAAAAACTTTTAATAAATGGGAAAAAAAAAGGTTATACATAATTTTTGGTATGTTAACTTCGAAAAATCCTACTGATTTCTTAAATTATTTTAAAAGTATTTCTTCTAAACTAATAACAGTAGCAATAAAAAGCGAATCACCTTATTACCCAAGCAAAAAACTTTATGAAATTGCAAAATTAAATGAATTTAATGTAGAAACAGCGGAAACAATTTCCCATGCTTTAAAGAAAATATTAATTAATGAAGTTCCTGGAAGAGTACTTATTTGCGGATCTTTCTATATGTATAAAGAAATGTCTAAATTGTTAAAAAAATAGCTTTTAAATAGATGTTTCAATCCATTTGAGCAACTCAGATTTAACTGCTGATCCTATTTTTGTTGCTACAGGTTCACCATTTTTAAAAATAATTAAAGTAGGTATACTTTGAACAGCATATTTGTTTGGAATATTTGGATTTTCATCTATATTTAATTTTAAAATCTTTATTTTACCCCCTATTTCATTTGAAATTTCTTCTAGAATAGGAGAAATTTCCTTACATGGCCCGCACCATTCAGCCCAAAAATCTATAAGTACCGGAATTTCTGAGTTTAAGACTTCGTTATCAAACACATCTTCTTTTATTGCTTTAATACTCATAATAAAGAAAAGACTATTTTAACATTTTTTTTTGTTTTTTTAAACTATCAAGTGTGCCAATGTGTGTCCATTTTCCTTTATAAACAATTCCAGAAATTCTTTCTTTTTTTAATAATTCTTTATAAATATTTGATAGTGGAAAAACTTTTTTCTTCATTTCTAAAAAAACTTTTGACTTAATAATTTGGATGCCAGTAAATATATATTTTGGATTTTTGTTTGAAATTAATCTTTTCGAACTGTTTAAATTATAGTCTCCTTTATTTTTTCCTTTTGGATATAATAAAAGAAGAGCATCCATTTTATTACTATCCCAAAATTTATGTAATTGTTCAAAAGGACTGCTATTTTTATCTTCCCATACTATATCGCTATTAATTACAAAAAACTCTTTAGATTTTAATAACTCTATAGCATTTTTAATACCTCCACCTGTATTTAACAATACATCTTCTTCAGAAAATAAAATTTTTGCTTTATAGTTATTTTTTATTTTTTTTTTTATTTTTTCCTTAAAATGAAAAATATTTATCACTATTTTTTTAAAACCGTTTATTTCAAGTTTTTTTATTATTTTTTCTATTAAAGTTTCTTTACCAAGTTTAATTAATGGTTTTGGAGTTTTTTTAGTATAATGTTTCATTCTTTTTCCAAGACCCGCGGCAAGAATCATTATTGTTGAAATTTTCATTTTAAACTTTTGGTTTTTTTCTAATTTTTTTTGGAAAATATTTTTTTATCCAATCACTTAGTTTTATTAGTGGTTCAGATTCTAAATTATATTCAACTAATTTCCATAATCTAGGAATATGCTTTAAATACGATTTTTTTTTATCTCTTAAAAATAACCTCGTAAAAATACCTAAAACCTTTAAATGGCGATTAACTGCTAAAACTTTGTATTCATTTAAGAAAATTTCTTTTTCTTTTTTTGAGAATTTTTTTGTAAATTTGTCATACATTCTATTAATAATTTTTTTGTTAACATTCCTTCTAGCATCCTCTAACAAAGATAATAAATCATATGATGATGGTCCAATAACTGCATCTTGAAAATCGATTAAACCACAAGATTTTATATTTTCTCTATTCTTCAAAAAAAAAAGATTATCAATATGAAAATCTCTATGTACTAATACTTTATTAGTTTTAATATTATTTCTTAACAAGCTTTTCCAAATTTTAATAAACTCATTTTTAATTTTTATGTTTACTTTTTTTTTAAAAATAGCAGGCCAGTACCAATCTAAAAAAAGTAGTGCCTCATCAATAAACTTTTTGTTTGTATATTTTGGTAAATAACTTCCTAAATTTTTTGGTTGATTGTTTACATATATTAAAACATCAGTTGCTAAATTATAAAGTTTAAATTCACTTTCTCCATTTCTTAAAGAATTTTTATAAGTGTTTGAACCAAAATCTTCAATTAAAAAAAAACCTTTTGAATTATCAAAATCAAAAATTTTTGGCACAGATAAATTAATTTTTTCGTAAATACTTGCAACTTTTAAATATCCATAATTATTTTCTTTTTCTTTTGGCGAATTAACTAATAACAAACTTTTTTTATTTTTTATGTATATTCTAAAATATTTTCTAAATGAAGCATCGGATTTTAATGATTTTAACTTATAATCATTTATTCCATTTTTTTTTAAAAAAGAGACATTCATAAAATATTTAATTACCTTTTTTTTATAAAATAAATATTTTGTTTTTTTTTAACAAACTTTTCAATTTTTTCTGGCCATTCAATTAAAGTTATTTTATCTTCTATTTCTTCGAATAACCCTATTTTCTCTATTTCTTTAATGTTTTTCATTCTGTAAAGGTCGACATGGCAAACATCTATATTATTACCACAATTATAATTATTAATTAAATTATAAGTTGGGCTGGTTATTGGTTCTTTTAATTTTTTTTTATTTAATCTCGCAATTTCTTTTATAAAATAACGCGCAAATGTTGTTTTACCAGATCCTAAATCTCCTCGTAAAAAGAAAATATCTCCTATTTTTGATTTAGCTGCAAGTTTGTTAGCTAATGTTTCTGTCTTTTTAAGAGATGTAATTAAAATTTTAATAATTTTTATATATTATTTAATATCTGTAATAGTCTGGTTTAAAAGGACCATTTTGTTTTACATCAATATAGCTTGCTTGTTTTTTTGATAGTTTAGTTAATTTTGAACCTAGTTTACCAAGATGTAATTCTGCTACCTTTTCATCGAGTTCTTTAGGTAAAACATAAACTTTATTTTTGTATGATTTGTGTTTTTTCCATAATTCTATTTGGGCTAAAACTTGGTTAGTAAAAGAAGCACTCATTACAAAGCTAGGGTGGCCTGTTGCATTTCCTAAATTTACTAGTCTTCCTTTAGATAAAATAATCAGCTTTTTTCCATTAGGAAATTCTACTTCATCTACTTGTGGTTTTATTTCATCCCATTTATAATTTTTAAGTGCATCAATTTGAATTTCACTATCAAAATGTCCAATATTACAAACGATTGCCCTATCTTTCATTTTTCTCATGTGTTCTAATGTTATTACGTCTACATTTCCAGTTGCTGTACAAAAAATATCACCTTTTTCTAATACATCTTCTATTTTTATAACTTCATAGCCTTCCATAGACGCTTGTAAGGCACAAATTGGATCTATTTCTGTAACCATAACCCTTGCGCCTCCATTTCTTAAACTTGCTGCTGATCCTTTTCCAACATCACCATATCCACAAACCACAGCAACCTTTCCTGCGAGCATAACGTCTGTTGCTCTTCTAATACCATCCACTAAACTTTCTCTACAGCCATATAAATTATCAAATTTAGATTTAGTAACACTATCATTTACATTAATTGCGGGAACAAGTAGTTTATTTTTTTTTTCCATTTCATACAATCTGTGAACTCCTGTTGTTGTTTCTTCTGAAAGTCCTTTGACATTCTTAAGTAGATTTCTAAATTTATCATGCATTATTTTTGTTAAATCTCCACCATCATCTAAAATTAAATTTGGTTTCCATCCCTTTTCCCCAATTATAGTTTGTTCTATACACCACCAAAATTCTTCATCCGACATTCCTTTCCAAGCAAAAACTGGTATTCCTTTCTTTGCAATAGCTGCGGCTGCGTGGTCTTGGGTTGAAAAAATATTACACGAACTCCATCTAACCTCTGCTCCTAGATCGATTAATGTTTCGATCAATACAGCAGTTTGTATTGTCATGTGCAGACATCCTAAAATTCTTGCTCCTTTTAATGGTTTTTTATTTCTGTACTCTTTTCTTAACGACATCAAGCCTGGCATTTCTGTTTCAGCAATGTTTATTTCTTTTCTTCCCCAATCTGAAAGCTTTATATCTTTTACTTTATAGTCTGACATGATAAATAGAACTTACTAAAAAAAAATTTATAATCAATCTAATTATATGGGTATATTAAACAAATTTTTTAAGAGTTATTATAAATTTAGCTCCAATTACTTTTTTATTATTTCCAAACCTGTTTTCTGCCTTTATAAATCCTTTATGAACATCTAATATCTGTTTAACTATACTTAGTCCTAAACCTGAATGCTCGCCAAATTTTTCTTCGTTGGGTCTTTCTGTATAAAATCTTTCAAAAATTTTATTAAAATTACTTACTGTAATTCCCGGTCCAAAATCACTAATTTCCACTGATAGAATATTTTTCATGCTTCGTAAATAAATTTCTATCTTCATATTATTTTTATTAAAAGATAAAGCGTTATCAATTAAATTATTAAACACTTGTGATAATCTTTGTTCATTTCCGTAAGTAATATAATCATCATTTTTTTCGTAATTAAATATAATTTTTTTTCTATCTCTATTATAAAAATCTACAGTACCTTCAATAATTTTTTTTATATTTATTTTTTTCATTCCTTCTCTAGATAATTCAGCATCTAACCTTGATGCGTTAGATATATCTGTAACTAAACGATCTAATCTTTTTATATCTTGATTTATAATTTTAGAAAGCTTGTTTAATTGTTTTCTATCCCTTGTATTATTTGCAACTTCAACTGCACTTTTTAGCGATGTTAAAGGATTTTTAATTTCATGTGACACATCTGCAGCAAAGTTTTCGATTGCATCCATTCTATTCCATATAGAATTTAACATATCTTTAATTGATGTAGCTAGTTCGTTTATTTCGTCTTTTCTATCAGAAAATTGTGGTACTGTAATTTTTCTTCCGTCCGATGGGTTAATATTTCGTGTAGCATGTGCTAATTTTCTAATTGGTCCAACTATATTTGCAGACAAATAAATTGACACACATATAGTTAGGAATAATGCTATAAAAAAAATTTTAAAAACTTCAAAACGAAAATCTTTAAGTTTATTTTCAATGTTTGTGCTATCAAAAGTAAGTAAAATAGCTCCCGTTATTTTTTTATATGATTGCACGGGCATAGCAACTCCTAATAATTTTTTTCCACTTTCTAACTGTCTTATTAGCCTTGTTTCTTCTCCATAAAGAGCCTTTAAAACTTCTTCATAATCTTCTGCTTGCTGGAGTACATTTTCTTTATAAATACTTAAATCACTTGTTTTAGCCATAAATAACGCTATGTATGAATAAATTTTTTCAAAAAATATTCTTATAAAATTTTTCTCCTGCAAGGAAGGTAATTCACTTGACTTTACTCTGGTTTGGAAACCAACTGATCTTTCTGAGTCAGCTAATAAATCTCCTTGATAAGAAAATAATCTAATTCTTACTCTGCTTTTACTAAGTAAGTAGCTTATAGTTTCTTGAGCTTCAGAAGTAAGAATAATTTGCGATTTTAAATCTCCTGTTGTAAGTATTGTTCTTCCAATTGCTTGAGATAAAATTCTTCCTTCATCTTCTAATTTTATAAATTCGTTTTCTCGTAAAGTTTGTTGATATCTATCAATAGAAAATAGTCCTCCTAGTAAAAAGAAAAGAGCTAAAATATTTAATGTTAATAATCTTAACAATAAAGGCGAAAAAGTTAGTTTATTTCTGAACATTTTATAAATTCTTATTCAGAAAATTTGTATCCGCCACCATAAACTGTGACTATTGAGTTAAAATTATTATCTACATTTTTAAATTTTTTTCTTATTCTTTTAAAATGATGGTCTATGGACCTATCATCAATATTTTCCTTGTCTTCTCCAAAAGCTGAGTTAATAAGCTGATCTCTTGATTTAACCACTCCAATATTTTCTACTAATGACTTGATCAACAAAAATTCTGTAACAGTGATATTAACTAATTTATTTTTCCACTTACACATATATTTTTCTGTATCTAAAAGAATATTTCCTTTTTTAATTAAGTTTTTATCATTAGATTTATCTTTTTTTTTTGTATTAATTAATTCAGATCTTTTTATTAAAATTCTTATCCTTTCAATTAAGATTTTTTGTGAAAATGGTTTTGTAATATAATCATCTGCTCCTACTTTTAATCCTAATAATTCATCAATTTCAGTATCTTTTGAAGTTAAAAAAATAACAGGCAATTCAGACGTTCTTCTTAATTTTTTTAATAATTCGATTCCATCTAATCTTGGCATTTTAATATCAACAATGGCAATATCTGGACTATTTTCTAAAATTGCTTTTAATCCAGACTCTCCATCTGAAAATGTGCTAACTTTATATCCTTCAGTTTCAAGTAATATAGAAACAGAAGTTAGTATATTTTTATCATCATCAATTAAAAAAATATTATTTTTCATAATAAAAAAATAAAAAAAATTAATGAGCCTCAGCCCAACTATTACCTTGCCCAATATCCACTATTAATGGTATTTCTAAGTTTATTTCTGGTAAAGCAGAATTTTCCATTATTTTTTTTATATCCATTGAAAGAGAGGTAATTTCTGTTTCATGTATTTCAAATAGTAATTCATCATGTACTTGAAGAATCATCTTAGATCTAGACTTTTTTTTATCTAAATAATTGTCTATTTTTATCATTGCTTTCTTTATTATATCAGCGGCTGAGCCTTGTATTGGTGCATTTACCGCTGCTCTAATTGCAAAATTTTTAAAACTAGGGTTTTTGTTGTTAATACCTTCAATATAACATTTTCTTCCAAATAAAGTTTCTACAAATCCATTTTTTTTGCAAAAATTTGTAGTTTGGTCAATATAATCTAAAATTTCTTTATAATTTTTAAAATATTCTTTTAACATTGTATCAGCTTCTGACCTTTCTATTTTTAATCTTTTAGCAAGACTAAAAGCACTAATTCCATAAATAATACTATAATTTATTGTTTTTGCTTTTCTTCTTAAGTCTTCATTTACATCGTTTAATTTAACATTAAATATTTGAGCAGCAGTATTACTATGTATATCTGCATTATTATCAAAAGCTTTTTTTAAATTTTTAACCTTTGCTATATGAGCAAGCAATCTTAATTCAATTTGCGAATAATCTAAAGAAACTAATTTAAAACCTTCTTTAGCTATAAAAGCACCTCTGATTTTTTTTCCTTCATAAGTTTTAATTGGGATATTTTGTAAATTTGGGTCTGTTGATGATAATCTTCCAGTACTTGTAGCGGCCATAGAATATGAAGTATGGATTCTAGAGGTTTTTTTGTTAGCTTCTTTTATTAATGAATCTGTATAAGTGCTTATTAATTTTGAAATTTGTCTCCATTCTAAAAGAAATTCTGCAATTTTATTGCCTTGATAAGATAAGTTTTCTAAAACATCTACACTAGTACTATATGCTCCACTTTTTCCTTTTTTTCCACCTTCAAGACCCATTTTATCAAATAAAATTTCCCCTAACTGTTTGGGGGAAGCAATATTAAATTCTATTCCTGATAATTTAAAAATTTCTTTTTCAATTTTTAATAAATTTTTTTTGAAAACAGTATTTAAATTTCTTAATTTTTTTGTATCAACTTTGATTCCATCTTTTTCCATTTTTGCTAAAACATTTATAAGTGGTTTTTCAATATTTTCATAAACACTAAAGATTTTTTCAGAAATAACTCTTTTTTTTAAAATTTTATATAACTTAAAAGTCACATCAGCATCTTCAGCTGCATAAATATAAGCATCGTTTATTGCTATTTCGTCAAATGTTTTTTGTTTTTTTCCTACTCCAACAACCTCAGAATATTTAATTGTTTCTTGATTTAAGTACAGCCTTGCTAAATCATCCAAATTATGTCTTATTTTTCCTGCATCAAGAACATACGATAAAAGCATAGTGTCATCTATTGGATAAACATTAATTTCAGAATTTGATAAAATAATCTTATCATATTTAATATTGTGTCCTATTTTTAAGACAGATTTATCCTCAAAAAAACTTTTTAAAACTTTTAAGCATTTTGTTAAATCTAAATTCTTAAATTTATCTTCTTTATTAATTTTATGTTCAAATGGTAAATAAAAAGCTTCATTTTCATTTGTTGATATAGAAATTCCTACAAGTCTTGCCAAATTTGTATTAAGGGAGTCAGTTTCTGTATCTATAGAAACTAATTTATTTTTTTTTATTTTTTTTACTAAATTTGTTAATTGATCTACAGATTGAATTACAGAATAATTTTTTTTTCTTTCTAAATTAATATTTTTATTAGTATCTTCTTTTTTACTAAATCTTGAAATTAAATTTTTAAATCCATGCTCTTCAAAAAACTTTAATGCTGTTTTTTTATTAACCCCCTCAAAAACATCAAAATCATATTTATTTCCTAAATCAATATCATTTTTTAAAGTTACTAATTTTTTACTAACTAAGGCCATTTCTTTTTCTTCAGTTAAAGTTTGTTTTCTTTTAGGTTGTTTTATTTTATCAACTTCATTTAATAAATTTTCTAACGTTTTAAAACTTGTAATTAACTCAGCTGCCGTTTTTACCCCTATACCAGAAACTCCTGGAACATTGTCTATTCTGTCTCCTGCTAAAGCCTGCACATCAATTAGTTTATCTGGAGTAACACCAAATTTTTCTTTAACTTCTTTAATCCCAATTATATTATTTTTCATTGAGTCATACATTTTAACATTTTGACTAACTAACTGCATTAAGTCCTTATCTGAAGACACAATTGTTACCGCAATACCTTTTTTTTCTGCTCTTTTTGCATAAGTAGCTATTATGTCATCTGCTTCGTAACCATCGATTTCAATTCTAGGAATCTGCAATGCATCTGTAGCATCTCTAACTATTGAAAATTGAGGTATTAGCTCTTCCGGTGGGTCAGTTCTGTTACTTTTGTATTCTTTATAGATATCATTTCTA
>CEUZ01197749.1_pt1 | contig 17795 bp, 13 predicted proteins | sample 361511 | NCBI WGS metagenome assembly CEUZ01 (sample SAMEA2622822, study PRJEB7988) | marine metagenome | biome: marine biome (ENVO:00000447); feature: surface water layer (ENVO:00002042); material: "saline water (ENVO:00002010), including plankton (ENVO:xxxxxxxx)" | depth 5 m
CTAGCTGAGGCTGCATCAGCAGTGGGTAGAGCGAGAGAATATACAGACGATGTTGAATTTAGTCCAGAGGATGCATCGCGATCAGATTTTGATTTCATGTGTGATGTATTACAAGCTGCAGTAGACAACGGAGCAGGGACATTGAATATCCCAGACACTGTTGGGTACGCGACCCCCCATGAATGGGCTGAGAGAATTAAATTAATTAGAGAAAGAGTTAAAGGTGATTACATAATCAGCACCCATTGCCATAACGATCTTGGTTTAGCAGTTGCTAATTCTTTGGCAGCGGTCGTATCAGGAGCACGTCAAGTTGAGTGCACGATAAACGGCATTGGAGAACGAGCAGGAAATGCAGCCATGGAAGAGATAGTAATGACACTTAGAACTCGACCAGACATTTATCCGAATCTCGAAGTAGGAATTGAAACAGAAGAATTAGCGCGTTCAAGTCGGATGGTCAGTCGGCTAACTGGATACCCGGTTCAATACAACAAAGCAGTAGTCGGAAGAAATGCTTTTGCACATGAATCTGGCATACATCAACACGGTGTATTAAATGAAAGAACCACTTACGAAATAATGGATCCTTCCGTAGTAGGTCAAGATGGAAGCAAATTGGTACTAGGTAAACATTCCGGTCGAGCTGCATTTAAAGATGCACTTTCGAAAATGGGTTTGGACATACAAGGTGACGCATTAAATAATGCTTTTGCACGTTTCAAAGAGTTAGCAGATCGTAAAGTACAACTCAGTGACGCAGATTTAGAAGCACTTGTAGCCGAAGAAGTGGGCAGTTCAATTGAAAACTCGTATGAACTAGTCACAATTGATGTTAAAGGCGGGAATGCTAATACTCCCACAGCTGAAGTAATTCTAAATTCTGACGGTGCTCAAATAGATGCTGCTTCAGAGGGAGATGGAATGGTTGATGCAGCATGCACAGCTATAAAAAAAGCCACAGGTATAGAAGGACGGTTAACCGACTACACAGTCACGTCAGTAACTGGCGGAGTAGACGCATTGGCAGATGTGGCACTTTCTTTTGAAAGCACGGACGGATTAAAAGTTTCAGGTAGAGGACTGTCAACAGATGTTGTCGAAGCTTCTGCTAGAGCATTTATTTCAGCACTCAACAAAGTAATACGAGTTCGAAATACTGGTGAAAATCCACAAGCAGTGGATCGTCCCGGTCATATCGGTTAGTAAAGGTTAAAATAAAAGCTCTTATGTCAGGTAAAACACTCAGTCAGAAAGTTTGGGAACGTCACGTAGTACACAGTGATGGCACCGGTTCAGATCTACTATTTATAGATTTGCACCTCGTTCACGAAGTCACGTCCCCCCAAGCTTTCGACGGTTTGCGAATAGCTGGTAGAGGAGTTCTGCGTCCAGACTTAACAGTCGCGACCGAAGATCACAATGTCCCCACCTCTGAAATCGACAAACCTATAGCCGACCCAATCAGTCGCAAACAAGTAGAAACTCTGAGGAAAAACTGCTCTGAATTCGGGATACGTCTTTTTTCGATGGGCGACAAAGGACAAGGAATTGTTCACGTCATAGGACCAGAAATGGGTCTGACGCTTCCCGGGATGACAGTTGTTTGTGGTGATAGCCATACAAGTACCCATGGAGCATTTGGCGCACTTGCATTCGGAATTGGAACAAGTGAAGTTGAACATGTTCTAGCGACTCAAACGCTTCCCCAAACGGAGCCAGGAACTCTTGCAGTGACAGTCAATGGGGAACTACCCGAAGGCAGCACAGCAAAAGATGTCATTCTCGCGATCGTAGGAGAGTTAGGCACAGGAGGCGGCATAGGAAAAATAATTGAGTACAGAGGCGAAGTAATAAGGAATCTTTCAATGGAAGGAAGAATGACAGTTTGCAACATGTCTATAGAAGCTGGAGCCAAAGCGGGATTAATTGCGCCAGATGAGACAACTTTTGACTACTTGAAGGGAAGAACACATACCCCGAGTGACGAACAGTGGGAGAAAGCAGTAGAAGATTGGAAGTCACTTGCTTCAGACTCAGATGCCGAATTCGATCAAGAAATAGTTTTAGATGGAAGTAAAATTTCACCTCACGTTACCTGGGGAACCAATCCAGGTCAGGTCGCTCCAATAAATGGTTTAATTCCCGATCCTGAACAATTTCCAGAACCAGCACAACAAGAATCAGCAAGAAGAGCACTCGAATATATGGGAATTACTGCAGGAACCCGAATCTCTGAAATACCAGTAGACACGGTCTTTATTGGTTCTTGCACGAATAGTCGTATAGAAGACCTCAGAGAAGCTGCAAAAGTTGCACAAGGTAAACAGGTTGCACCCGGAGTTAGAACCCTTGTGGTTCCAGGATCGGGTTCGGTAAAAGCTCAGGCTGAATCTGAAGGTTTGCATGAAATATTTAAAGAAGCCGGATTCGACTGGCGCGAGCCTGGCTGCTCAATGTGTCTTGCTATGAATCCAGACAAACTCCAAAAAGATGAACGTTGCGCAAGTACAAGCAACCGCAACTTCGAGGGCCGTCAAGGTCGAGGAGGAAGAACACATTTAGTGTCTCCAGCAGTAGCAGCAGCAACAGCTATTAAAGGAGCTTTCTCTGTGCCAGGAGACCTAGATGCAAGAGAGGGGAAGTAGCCATGGAACCAGTAGAAATAGTTTTCGGTACAGCTCTTCCGTTGAATCGTTCAGATGTAGACACTGATCAGATAATCCCAAGTGATTGGCTTAAGCGAGTAGAAAGAACAGGTTTTGACCGAGGATTATTCAGCGAATGGAGAGACAATCCTTCTTTTGTGCTTAACGATGAACGTTTCACACAGGCAACAATCCTTGTAGCCGGACCAAACTTTGGAACCGGATCCTCAAGAGAACATGCAGTTTGGGCGATCCAACAATACGGATTCAAAGCGGTTATATCACCTCGTTTTGCAGACATTTTTCGAAACAACTGCACGAAAAACGGACTGGTGCCAGTTGAAGTATCAGACAAGATAGGTGAAGATTTACTTCAAGCAATCGAGAACAACCCAGAACTAGTTTTAACTGTAGATGTGGCAAAACGCACTCTCGAAGTGCCTGATGCAAACATATCTTGCAGTTTTCCTCTAGAAGAGGCAGTGCAAGAGAGATTCTTGAAAGGTCTAGACGATATCGGTATAACCATGAAACATGAAGAAGCGATCCACAAATACCAACAAAACAGACCAGCTTGGCTTCCTTCTATTAGTGTTTAAAAAGACAAACAAAACACAAAGTCAAAACATGAAAATCTTAAGCCTTCTAGTCTTTCTGATATTGCTTTCGGCCAACTGTGCAAATGAAACTTCCAGCCTCAGCACATCTGGCTACTCCTTAGATACAACCGAAAACTATCCTTCGCCAACAAATCCTGTAGAAAGTACGAACTTAACAACAGTCACGAAACCGACAGTCAATGTAGAGACAATGGAACTGACAAGCGGCTTGATTCCTTTTAAGGCTTGCGAAGAACTACTCAGGTACTTTCAAGACGAAGCTTTAGAAAGAGTCGGACCATACGGACTTGAGGGAATGGGCTGGGGGCCAATAATGCCAATGGCATTAAGAATGGAGGACTCTTTGGCTTTTGAAGGACCAGGAGCAGTAATTCCTGGAATTGATTTCTCAGAAACAAATGTTCAAGAAGCAGGAATAGACGAACCAGATTTTATAAAAACTAATGGGAAAATAATTTCCGTATTACAAGACAACACTTTGCACATAATTGATCCGGAATCAAACTCCTCTCAACCCTTAAGCTCTTTGCGTCTTGATGGGCTCGGATGGGGAAGCGAAATGTTTCTTGCAGGCGAAAGAGTTTGGGTAATGGCACAAACTGACTTGTATTCGTTGTCTCCACTAACTGCACGAATGATTCCCGCGGGCAACTGGGAGCCGCATATGACCATTGTCGAAATAGATATCACAGATCCGACACAACCGATTCAAGTAGCAAGCATGGTTATCGAAGGACGTTATGTAAGTGCCAGAGTGGTTAATGACATCGCCAGAATAGTTGTCACTTCACCACCCTCTGATCTTCCTTTTGTAACCCCTCAAGGTCCGTCAGCAGAAGAAATCGCTCTAGCTACAAACAAACAAGCAATAGTTGGAACGACAATTGAAAACTGGGTGCCTTCTTATGTGTATGAAAGTAAGGAAGGCAATGTGGAGCAGGGTCAATTAGTTGACTGTAAACAAGTTTCACATCCATCAAAATTTTCGGGATTTACCTCTCTTTCTGTTTTGGATGTTGATTTAACTTCTGATATGAAATCCCCTGCCGCCACGTCTGTCTTAACAGATGGAGAAACCGTGTATGCGAGCCCAGAAAACCTCTACATATCGACAACTGACTACCCAGAAATAGTTCCCTTTGCTGAAGAAAATTCTCAGAACATAGAAGAAGAATACCTAACCTCTATACACCAATTCACAATGAAGTCCGGAGAGAAAACCGAGTACAAAGCATCAATAGACGTAAAAGGTCATTTACTTAATCAATTTGCCATGTCGGAACATGCCGGAAACTTAAGAGTGGCTACCACAACTGGAGCCCCATGGGGTTTCGATGAATCAAATGAGTCAATAGTCACTGTCATAGAAATAAGTGATGAAGGTCTAACAGAGGTGGGACAAGTCGGAGGGATGGGTAAAGGTGAAAGAATCTTCGCAGTAAGATTTATCGGAAACCTCGGTTACGTAGTGACTTTTCGGCAAACTGACCCTTTCTACACACTTGATCTAACGGATCCCAGAACACCAAAAGTACGAGGCGAATTAAAGATCACTGGCTACAGCGGATACCTGCATCCAATCGAAGAAAATCTGATTTTAGGAATAGGGCAAGAAGCAACCGAAGAGGGAGTGACTACAGGAACGAAAGTAGCTCTTTATAACGTCGAGAATCTTGATGATCCAAAAATGCTTACTACCTGGTCGCCCGGAAGTGGAAGAAGCTCAGCCGAGTGGGATCATCATGCTTTCTTGTGGTGGCCGCCAGAAAGAATCGCCGTTCTGCCCATTAGAGACTGGAGGAACGATAAAGCAGAGGCAGTATTACTGAACGTCGAAAATGGAACTCTAGAAGAGTTTGGACGCATCACTCACTCTGAGCTAGGTGCACCTCCGGATGCAAAACCAGCATTTATGATCCCGATTGAACGCTCACTTGTAGTTGGAGGTGAAATCTGGACTTATTCCTTTCCTCGTTCTGCCTATGGACAGCTCCAAGCCAATTCGATGATTGACCTTTCAGTTAGCAAAAAAGTTCAACTTCCAACTTTAGGAATAGAACCGATACCGGAACCAATGCTTGTTGATTAACAAAATTTGACCTAAAAAGTTTCTTAAGAAACGTATTTCGCTTTCTCAATCAGAGAAAAAATCCCTTTTAAATCCAGATGCCCCATATGGGTAAGAACATTGCCTCCAGAAGTCACTACTGCAAAAGCCGGTTGATTGATGACGCCAAACTTTCCCCAGACTTCACCTGTGTCGGCAATATTTGTAAAATCCAAACCCCACTCCAGAACTCTTTTCCTTCCAAGCTCAGGATTTAGAATCGCCCCAACCCCAACCACTTTCAATGAATTACTAGCTGCAACGACCGTTGGAGCCTCTCTTTGACAAGTAAGTCAATTCGGAGCCCAAAACCAGAAAAGAACATCCTGTCCTAATCCAGTTTCAGATTTTGAAAGATTGTTGCCCTGTTTGTAATCATTAAGCCAAATATCGCTACCTTTAACAATTTCACCTTTAGTAGTAAGTGCAATGAAATCAAGTTCGGAAGGTATAACAATTTCCATAACCGTAGTGGTTGTTTCAATCTGAGAAATGGTTGTTGGAGGAGAAGGTCTGGTAGATGTCGTAGAATCATTTGAGACCGTATCTGAACAACTCAAGAGCATTAGAGAGAGCCCCAATGTCACATAAAAAGCTTGCACGGAACAACTTTACGTCGGATACCGTCAAAATAAGTGAGCACAAGGCGTTTAATTATTTCAGCACTTTTTTGTGGATTGGCAATCCTACTTGCCTTTGCTATTCAGGTGCTTTTAGCTTGAAGGAAACAAAAAAGAAGTGAAACAATTTAATAACCAAGAAGTTAAGAAATGACAAAAAATTATGATCTAGTTGTAATAGGAGGCGGACCTGCAGGTTATGCCGCCGCCCTTTACGGCTCAGCGGCTGGACTGGAAGTAGCAGTTGTCGAAGAAAATAAAATCGGAGGAACCTGTCTCCATGTCGGATGCATTCCCGCTAAAGAACTTTTAGAGACCGCCTCGGTACTAAGAACAGTGCGCCAAGCAAAAGATTTTGGAATTGAGACATCGCAAGAGCCTGTAATTGACTTATCTATAAGTCAAAATCGAAAACAAACAGTTATCGATCAACTATTTACCGGTCTAAATTCCTTACTAACCGGACGTGAAGTAACCATTTATTCAGGTAAAGGTTTTTTGAGCTCTGACCAAAAAATAGAAATCAAAAAAGAAAATGAGACTGAAATCATTCAAGGAAAGAACGTGCTTCTGGCCACAGGCTCGACACCACGCACAATTGAAGGATTTGAAATCGATGGAGAAATTGTCATGACAAGCGATGAATTTCTATCTCTCGAAAACATTCCTGACCGTGTAGCAGTAATTGGAGGTGGTGCAATTGGATGTGAATTCGCTTCACTTCTAAACGATTTAGGATCAGCAGTTACTTTGCTTGAGAGCCTCGATGAAATCCTTCCAGGATGCGACAAAGATATTTCAACGTCACTAAGAAGATCATTCTCAAAAAAAGGAATAGATGTCCAGACAGGAGTGAAAGTCGAAGGGCATGAAAGAAAAGAACAGAAGACGACGGTTAGCTGGTCTAGAGAGGGCGATGTGAATCAAATAGAAGTTGATTTGGTAGTCATATCTGTCGGAAGACAACCAAATGGCCATTCTGCTGGGTTGCAAAACACAGAAGTAGAAGTAGATCAAAAAGGTTTCATAGAAGTTGATGAGAGATTAAAAACAAAAGAACAAGGGGTCTGGGCAGCAGGAGACGTTATCAATACTCCACAGTTAGCACACTTAGGATTTGCTGAAGGAATTTTTGCGGTAAAAGAAATTTTGGGCGAAAACCCAGTGCCAATCGATCCAGAAACCGTACCGTGGTGCATTTATTGTGACCCTGAAGTCGCTTTTGCAGGCTTAACTGAAGAAAAAGCAAAAGCCGCTGGTTATGAAGTAACTGTCTCAAAGCACCGGTACTCAGGAAATGGAAGAGCGATGATAATTGGCGAAACCGATGGGCTGGTGAAGGTAGTTGCAGAGAAAAATGCTAACGGCAAAGCAGGTCGAATCCTAGGCGTGCACATGGTAGGACCTTGGGTCACAGAACAACTAGGTCAAGCCTATTTAGCCGTAAATCTGGAATCAACGGTCGATGAAGTTGCCAACCATATTCAAGCCCACCCGACTTTAAGCGAACTCTTTGGTGAAACTGTGATGTCTCTAACTGGACGATCTCTCCACGGTTAAAATGACAGAACTGACTGACCTATCAGAAGAAATCGAACTACAGATCCGATGGTTGGGAAAAGTTCGTTACCGTGACGCTTTCGCAATTCAACAGACAATAAATACGTTTGAACGAGGGAACTACTTATTGCTACTCGAGCATCACCCCGTTTACACGATGGGCATAAGAGCCTCACAAGAAAATCTGAAGATAGACCCAGAAACAATCGGAGCTGAACTTGAAGAAGCTAACCGAGGTGGAGATATAACTTTCCATGGTCCAGGCCAGTTAGTTGGCTACCCTTTGCTTGAATTGGAAGGCAAGCGTGGAGGTGGCATGGCCGACACCGCAGCCTATATCCAGAGCATCGAAAGTCTTCTCATAGAAACATGCAAAGAACTCGGAATTCAAAAAATCGGAAGAATAAAGAGATACCCAGGAGTTTGGGTCAACCCTGATGGTCCGGAACCGAGAAAAATAGCAGCGATAGGCGTCAGATTAAATAAAGCACGCACAATGCACGGTTTTGCACTAAATGTAAATCCCAACATGACTTTTTATGACCACATCATCCCGTGTGGAATAACAGAATATGGAGTCACATCTCTGGAAAGAGAAGGAATCAATACAACAATGAAAGAAGTTGCAGACCTCATATCAGAGAAAGCTGAAAAAATCTGGAGTCAACGAAAAGCCAGCAGAGCAGATGTGTCCTGGAGAGATGACACAAGAACCGAAAATCCGCTTATTCAAATCAATAAAGATTTTGAAAAGATTAACGAACTTCAAAAACCTCAATGGATGAAGGTCAAACTAGCCACAGGTCCCGAATACAGACGCCTAAAGCAACTCATGGAAGAAAAAAACTTAGTGACTGTATGTGAAGAAGCCGGATGCCCAAATATCTTCGACTGCTGGAATGATGGTACGGCGACTTTCATGATTGCTGGAGATCGCTGTACACGAGCTTGTGGTTTCTGCTTAGTAGACACTAGAAAGCCAAATCCTTTAGACCCACAAGAACCGAAAAGAGTCGCCTCAGCGGTTGAGGAAATGGGTCTAAGGCACGCAGTCGTAACATCAGTAGCAAGAGATGATCTTGTTGATGGGGGAGCAGAACATTTTGCAACCACAGTAAATGAGATTCGCGAAATTAATCCTGAAACAAAGATTGAAGTTCTAATCCCCGACTGTAAGGGAGACCCAGAAGCTCTTCAGATCATTTTCGAAACAAGACCTGATGTTCTAAATCACAATATTGAAACCGTCCCTAGACTCCAAAGAAAAGTTCGGCCTTCAGCAAGTTACGCCAGAAGTCTTGCAGTTCTCTCAAGAGCCAAGAAGGCAGGCCTGACAACCAAAACATCTCTAATTGTCGGGTTAGGTGAACAAGAATCAGAAATAGACCAATGCCTAAGAGATCTGTCAGCTATTGGTTGCGACATAGTCACCATCGGACAATACCTAAAACCTTCACCACACCACTTGCCGATAAAAAAGTGGGTCACCCCCGACTCCTTCAAACGTTGGGAACAAATAGGCAAAGATTTAGGAATTTCACATGTTGAAGCAAGCCCACTTACAAGATCCAGCTACCATGCGCGACAGGCTTTAGAATCCACACAAAGCACATCAGTTGATATCAAATTTCCGAAGTTAGATTTTTCAGACAGTTAATAAATGATCCGCCTCGATGCTTCGACAGTTCTTCTGCAATGGGCAGTTGGGGGACTGTTATTCCTTTGGGTTACATGTCGCCGTCATCAAATAGGCGCAGGCTACGGGTGGCTGTTGCGCATCACATACATTGTCATGCTGGTTTCGGCTTTCGTGGTCGGAACAGTGAACGAAACAGTTCCTCTCAGAGAAATTATGACTATAGGGATGGTTATAGCCGCAACCATCCCATTACTTATTTCTTTTTCAGAAAGAAAAGACGAGAAAAAGTCTTTAAATATAAATTTGGATCTTGTCGCCCCAATGTTGGGTCTAATTGCTTTAGTAGCAGCGGCATTTGACGCTGGCGGACCAACAGCACTAGCAGTAGCACGAATAATCGTAGGAGCAATTTTTCTCGGTGCAGTAAGCGACGCGATGCTTCTAGGCCATTGGTATTTAGTCCAACCAGGTTTAGCTAGGGCTCCTCTCCTCGAATTAGTCAGGTCAGTAGGAGCAATTTGGCCTTTTGAGTTGGCGGTACTTCTATACCCCACAGGAATGCTCTCAGTCATCAACGGTAGTATCGATGATGGTTACGGAGGGTTGCTCGGCTGGTTTTGGATTGCATGCACGGTAATGACAATAATTTTAGTATTCGTTACTCGTGCGGCTTTAAAGGAGAGACAATATTCCGCAGTCATGGCAGCGACAGGATTGTTATACCTAGGAATTTTGACAGGATTTGGAATGGATCTAGTGGCAAGAGCGACACTTGCTTAAAATTGAAATCTGCTCGAGGGTCTAAGCATGTGGTGCCGTTAGGATTATCCGAATGAAGGTATATACACGACGAGGGGATGACGGTTCCACAGATCTTCTATACGGAGGCCGTGTTTCAAAAAGCGATTCGCGACCAGAAGTTTACGGAGATGTAGATGAGACGCAGGCGTTCATAGGTTTAGCTAGGGCGGCAGCAGGTGAAGAACTTTCAAACTTCTTGCTGAGAATTGAACGTGAGCTTTGGATAGTGATGGCAGAACTAGCTTGCAATCCGGAAAAAATCGACAACCTTGATGAAAGCAGTCGTGTAACCGAAGAAATGGTCCAAGGTCTAGAAAACTTAATAGACAAGATCAGTGAAAAGTTTGAACCACCCACAGAATTCGTAGTTCCGGGTGAAGATGAAATAGCAGCCAGGTTGGACGTGGCGCGAACCGTATGCCGGCGTGCAGAAAGGTCAGCCGTAGGGCTTTCACTCAAAAAATCATATGTGGTTCCATACTTAAACAGACTGTCAGATTTACTTTGGAGTGCCGCACGCTGGCAAGAAGGTGAGTCTGTTACAACTAAATCTATTCCCGTATCTGAATAACTAAATATTTAACTAGGAGAGAAAATGACAATAAGCTTCACGACCGCCAGACGCTTACCAGCTAATGCAGCAGTAGTTGCTTACGGAATTAATTCGGACAAACTAAATAGCCTTCCAACAGGTTTCAATTCAGCACAACTGAAAAAACTTGGTTTTAAGGGTGAAATAGGGCAAGTCCAAATACTTCCAGAAGGAAATAAACTTCTAGCGTTTGTGGGACTGGGTGAATCAAAAGAAATTAGTCCCACACAATTGAGAAGTGCTGCGGCAGCACTTGCAAGAGCAACTCGCCGACACAGTTCAGTGGCAACAGATTTAATTTCCAAGTCAGACATCGAAACCACTCAGGCTGTCCAATCAGTAGTAGAAGGAATGGCCCTAGCTCTCTATAAATTTGACTACAAATCATCCTCAACTAGAAATAAAGAAGATGAAGCTTTAAAAAAGGTGATACTTGCTGGCAGCACTTCATCAGCAACCAATTCTGCTATATCGAAAGCAACCGCAGTAGTTGAAGGCGTCATGTTAGCTCGCGATCTAGTTAACGAACCGGGAGGAAGCCTAACCCCGCAAGTATTTGCACGAAAAGTAACAAACATGGCGAAAGAAAAAGGACTTGCGATAAAAGTTATGGATGAAGCCGCTATAAAAAAAGCAGGTTTAGGTGGTTTGTTAGGCGTTAATAGAGGTTCGGACAACCCACCAAGATTTGTCGAACTAACTTACAGACCAAAAGGCAAAGCTAAAGCGACTTTAGCTTTAGTCGGCAAAGGAATAACTTTTGACTCCGGTGGTCTTTCCATAAAACCATGGCAAGGAATGTCTGAGATGAAAACTGACATGGGAGGAGCCGCCGCAGTAATAGGGGCGATGTCCACGCTTTCTTCTATAGAGCCAAAGGTGAGAGTCAAAGGCTACTTGCCTATGACTGACAACATGCTTGGAGGAGACGCCACGAGACCAGGAGATGTTTTAAAAATACGCAACGGGAAAACAATTGAAGTCATAAATACTGACGCAGAAGGACGACTTATACTCGCTGATGCACTTTCGTTGGCAAGTGAAGCTAAACCAGATGCAATAATTGACTTAGCAACACTAACCGGAGCATGCATGGTTGCACTTGGCGCAGACATTGCGGGACTAATGGGTAAAAATGATTCCTTTTTAAATCAAGTTGAAAAAGCAGCTGAAGATGCTGGCGAAAAAGTCTGGCAACTTCCCTTACCGGATGATTACAAAGACTTATATAAATCTCCAATCGCAGACATGAAAAATATAAGCGCCGGAGGTTACGGTGGAGCGCTCACAGCTGGACTTATCCTCTCAGAGTTTGTAACCGAAGGAATCCCATGGGCACACTTAGATATAGCCGGACCAGCTCGTGCTGATAAAGACAGTGCAGAAATCGTAGAAGGAGGAACAGGCTTCGGAGTTAGAACACTTGTGAAACTCATTCAAACATTTGAATCTCCGAAACCTGAATAAAGGACATAATAAATGTCCGACGCGTTAGAGAAAGCAAAAGAATTAGTAGATCAGGCAACGAAAATAACTGTTCTGACTGGAGCTGGTATTTCGACTGACAGTGGGATACCAGATTTTAGAGGTCCGAACGGTATATGGACAAAAAATCCCGAAGCGGAAAAAGCATCAAATATTCATTACTACATGACAGATCCTGAAATTCGTAAAAGGAACTGGTCTCTAAGATCTTCAGGAGAGCTTTGGCCCAATGTCGAACCGAATGAAGGTCATTACGCTTTAGCCCACCTTGAAAAAAGGGGTCTCCTACACATATTGGTAACCCAGAATGTCGACGGTCTCCACCAGATGGCTGGAAACAACCCTGGCAATGTGGTTGAAATACATGGCACAGTTAAGGAAGCGATGTGTCTTGAATGCGACTGGAGAGATGACATCGAAAAAGTTCTCGAACGAGTCAGACAAGGAGACGAAGACCCACATTGTTCATGTGGAGGTCTGCTCAAAACGGCAACAGTTAGTTTCGGTCAAAATCTCTTTCCAGGAGATATAGACAGGATGTTTGAAGCTGCTTTATCATGCGACCTTTTACTAGCTATCGGCACCAGTCTGCAGGTTTTCCCAGTAGCTGAGATGGTCCCAACAGCAGTAAATAATGGCGCTAAGGCAGTGATAGTTAATGGAGAACCAACAGTTATGGATCAATTGGCTGAAATCGTCGTAATAGGAGAGTTAAGCAAAGTTCTTCCTGAAATAGTCACACTTTAAAAGCAACTAAAGTGCCAAATTTGAACAAGATTCATAGAATTTTATAATGTCAACTTTTCAAGAGCTTTTGACACAAGCTAAAAGTCTCATCGAAGAAACAGATCCCTCAGGGGCAGAAACCCTTATTACAAAAGGATGGGTAGTCCTTGATGTAAGAGAAGTTGAAGAATACGACCAAGGGATAATTCCCAACTCCATTTTAATTCCACAAGGAAAAATTGAAGAAACGATTGGACAACACATCCCTGATCTTGATCAACCGATAATTGCAATGTGCGCTGGAGGTGTCAGGTCAGCTTTCACAGCAGTCACATTAAATGAAATTGGTTACAAACACGTTGTGTCAATGGATGGTGGTTTCAACCTTTGGAAGCAAGAAGGAAGAAGCTGGACGTCGTCACAGGTATTGAATCCTGAGCAGCGGCAACGTTATGAAAGGCACATAACACTTCCAGAGATTGGAGAAAAAGGGCAACAAAAACTTCTGGAATCTAAAGTTGTGGTAATTGGAGCGGGTGGACTTGGATCACCCGCAGCTCTTTATCTAGCTGCAGCGGGAGTCGGAACAATAGGTGTTGTAGATATGGATACCGTCGAAGAGTCAAATCTTCAAAGACAAATACTACACAGTAGTGAAAAGATAGGAAGCAACAAAGTTGATTCTGCTGAAAGCACTCTTTTATCATTGAACCCCGAAATCAATGTCAACAAATACAACAAGCGCTTGGATTCAGAAAATGTCTTAGAGATAATTGCTGACTACGACGTGGTAGTCGACGGAACCGACAATTTCCCAACTCGGTATCTAATCAATGATGCATCGGTCATAACAGGAACCCCAGTCGTGCATGGATCAATATTTCGCTTCGAGGGGCAAGTAACAGTTTTTGATCCAAAAAATGGACCCACTTACAGAGACATGTTCCCTGAATCACCACAAAACGGATCAGCTCAAAACTGCTCAGAAGCTGGAGTATTAGGGGTCCTTCCTGGAATAGTGGGATCTATCCAAGCATTGGAGACAATAAAGTTAATTCTTGGGATCGGCGAGGGACTTTCAGGGCGAATGATTGTCTTCGATGCCTTGGAAATGTCCTTTCATGAATACAAAATTGACCGGGACCCTGACAATGAAATTACTTGGGAAAATCGAGATCAAATAAAATCTGTGCAAAATGAAAAAATCGTTCAAACCGATGCCATTAAACCACCAGAAACGTGATGTAACTAAAGATGGTCAGTTGACTGTCGGTAAATTTTGAGTTTTATCAATTACGCTCGTACGATTGATCCCTACTGTTAGAAAGTTCACCATGTCAGAGATTGCAATAGTTGGAACAGGCTATGTTGGTTTAACCGCAGGTGCTTGTTTAGCTCATCTTGGACATCGAGTTGTTTGTTACGACATCGATGAAGCGAAAATTGACAAACTCTCTAAAGGGGAAATACCCATTGTCGAACAAGGTCTTGAAATTCTAGTAAAAGAAGGCCTAGAGGAAAAAAGACTTTCATTTGTTACTGATCCTCAAAAAGCAATTTCTGAAAGCGAAGTGGTTTTTCTTTGTGTGCAAACACCACAACAAGCTGACGGAACCACCGATATTTCTATGGTTGATTTAGCAGTTAGTCAAATAGTAAAGTTTTTACCACCGAATTCTGTTCTAGTTAACAAGTCGACAGTGCCGGTCGGATCGGCTCAAAAGGTTTTTGAAAAGTTACAAAGACCAGACGTAGAAGTGGTATCGAATCCCGAGTTCCTCCGAGAGGGCTCAGCAGTCGATGATTTTCTAAATCCTGAAAGAATAATTATCGGCTCAGAAAATCAGGCTGCAGCTCAAAAAGTTGCAGAAATCTATAAAAAGATCGAAGCCCCTATCCTAATAACAGATCCGATTTCTGCAGAAACAATCAAGTACAGCGCCAACGCTTTCTTGGTAACCAAACTTTCTTTTATCAACTCAATCGCCGCAGTTTGTGAAGGAGTAGGAGCGAACATTGACGCAGTCATAGAGGGAATCAGCTACGACTCAAGAATCGGTGACAAGTACATGAAACCCGGTCCCGGATGGGGCGGTAGTTGTTTCCCGAAAGACACAAAATCACTTATACATATGGCAGGAAAAGCAGGCTATGACTTCAGATTTCTAGACACAGCGGTAACTGTCAATGAAGAACAGTTCGATCGTGTAGCAAATAAAATTCGTGATGCCGTGGGGGGTGAGCTAAAAGGAAAAACAGTTGCTGTTTGGGGACTCACATTTAAAGCTGGAACTGATGACCTGCGAGACTCACCGTCAATAGCGGTTATTAACAGACTCCTGCCAGAAGGCGCCATAGTCAAGGCCCATGATCCAACAGTGCCAGATCACAAGGAAGGTATACCTTCACAAGTTCTGATAGTTGATGACCCAATTAAAGTATGCGAAGAAGCAAATGTAGTTGTGCTTTTAACAGATTGGGACGATTACAAAACCATTGAACCGAAACAAGTTATGCAGCACATTTCGGATTTAAATTTGATTGATACACGAAATGTTTTCAACCCTCAAGAATGGACAAACTCAGGCTTCACATATCAAGGGATGGGTCGTTGAAAATGATTAGAAATCAACTCTAGGAAAAAGAGAAACATTTGAAATTTCTCGACAGGCTACCTTCTGGAACAACAACTGTAAGTTCAGGACTTTTGATTAACGGAGTTTCCGCTTACATTTTCATCTCAATAGCTTCTAGAGATCTTGGAGCTGAAATGTATACCCCTCTAGGGATGCTTTGGGCTCTGAGCTTCCTTCTAGGACCGGGGATTTTCCATCCTTTGGAGCAACAAACTGCCCGTAGCATTGCTAGCCGTTTCGGCAGCGAGACTATTCCAGTTGTCAAAGCAGCATCGGTCGTAGGCGGTCTACTAACTCTTTTAATTGTTGTTTTAGCGCTGTGCTTCAATTCATGGCTTATAGAGAACATTTTCAGCGGCCAGAGAAGTTTATTAGCAGCAATCATCATCGTGATAATAGGACTAGGTACAGCTCATTTAGTAAAAGGTGTACTCGCAGGAACAGGTCGTTTCAAAAGTTACTCAAAATATTTAGTGGGAGAGGGTCTAGGTCGCTTAGCAGCAACTGCAGTCTTAGCACTTTTTGCTGCAGGTGAAGTTTGGATGTACGGCTTGGCTTTAGGACTCTCACCTTTTATCGGAATTTCAGCGGCTCTTATCAGAGAAAAAGATTTGATTAGAGACGGTCCGAAAGTTAAAGCAAAAGAAATTTCTGGAGCATTAGGGGTTCTTTTATTATCATCTCTTGCAGTAGCAATGGTTCTGAATGTGAGTCCGTTGACAGTTGAGTTACTTGCCGAATCAAATCAGAAAGAGGAGCCTGGAAAATTTTTCAATGCGCTTCTCATAGCACGAATACCTTTGTTCTTTTTCCAAGCGATACAAGCTGCGCTCCTTCCTAGGCTTTCACAACTAGTAGCTTCTGAAGAGTTCAGAAAATTTAAACACGAAACCATGAGACTTCTTGGTTTTATATCAGTTTTTGGCGTTTGTTTCCTTGCTTTAATGGCCTTTTCGGGTCAATGGTTGACACGTCTCGCTTTTGGTTCCCAATACGAAATTTCAAGACAAGACATGTTTCTTCTAGCGGTTTCGAGTGTCGGGCTTATGTATGCATTATCAATGACACAAGGACTTTTAGCACTACACCGTCAAGGGCTTTCAGCGACCGCTTGGATTGTTGGTATAGCTACTTTTCCAGCAACAATTTTTCTTGGAGAGGATCTCTTCCTGCGAGTCGAAATTGCACTAATTACCACTGTTTTCATAACCACTTCACTTTTAGGTTTTTTTCTAACAAAAAGCTATAAAACCCAGAAAGTCAATCCCACTTAAATATTTTTAAGGCTCCACTAGCAAGACTCCTCTTGCTTCTACAATCCGAAGTGCGGATATCGAGGCAACTGAGAATGATTTCAAACGATCTAAAAAAATTTGAAACCAATTTTTTCTTTAAAAAGAGGCACAAGTTTAGAGCGTCCTTTGTTGCCATAGCTCTATTCACAGCATGCATCACATCAATCCCACCTGCTAAAGCCGATATACGAGTAACAGTACGCGCAGGTGACAGCCTTTCGTTGATAGCACTTGAATACGGCGTTTCAACCCAATCAATTATGAATGCGAATGGAATAAGCAACCCTGATCTCCTCTACATGGGACAAGAATTGATCATTCCAGGTGTAAATCCAACGACCAGCACAGCTTCTGTAATCGTCACTGTGGAATGGGGTGACAGTCTCTCAGCCATAGCTGAAGATTACGGAGTTTCAGTTGCTTCCCTAATGGAGGCAAATGGAATCACAAATGCAAATTCAATTTTTGCGGGACAAGAACTGAAAGTGCCAGGAGTTTCAGGACCGTTGCAACCAGCAGGTCCCGTCATAGTCACAGTAGTTTCAGGAGACACTCTTTCTGAAATCGCTTCAAAATACGGAGTAGGGCTTTCCACGTTGATGAATGAAAACGGCATAACAAAACCAGACTCAATCTACATTGGTCAGAAAATACGAATACCAGGAACTGGACCAACGCCAACCACAACGCTTCCGCCGCTGAGAATAACAGTTAAATCAGGAGACACGCTTTCAGTAATTGCCGACACCTACGGCGTTAAAGTTTCATCAATAGTTTCAGCAAACGGTCTAGCTAACGCCAATCTTCTTTCAGTGGGTCAAGAGTTGATCATCCCAGGCGTCTATGGATCAGCGGCATCGCCCCAATACTCAACTAACTACGGTCCAGTGGTAGTTAACGGAAGAGGTTGGGGGCACGGAAGAGGAATGGGCCAATACGGCTCCCTTGGATACGCCATCGATGAGGGCTGGAACAGGGATCAAATTCTCAATCATTATTACGGTGGCACTACAAGTGGAACAGTCAGTAATGAAGAAATAGGCGTCAGATTGTTAAGTCATGACGG
>CEUZ01275132.1_pt1 | contig 17790 bp, 19 predicted proteins | sample 361511 | NCBI WGS metagenome assembly CEUZ01 (sample SAMEA2622822, study PRJEB7988) | marine metagenome | biome: marine biome (ENVO:00000447); feature: surface water layer (ENVO:00002042); material: "saline water (ENVO:00002010), including plankton (ENVO:xxxxxxxx)" | depth 5 m
CTGTAATTATTTGAGCTATAGAAATAATAAGTTGTGTATCCATTTTTATACTCCTTAAAATAATTTTCAACTTTTTATAAAAATCATATGAAAAAGAATGATTCTGTATACCCTTCAACATCAATCTTAATAAGAAGTTCTTAGAATCTTCACAAAGAACACATAATCAAGTTCTAGAATTTTTAATGTACATCAAAATCAATTTGTGATTTTTCCTTTTTCTAAATTTGGGTTTTGGCACAAATAATTATTGGTGTATCTAGTTCCTTTTGGTTGGTATTTTTTTAAGCCAAAAACTCATATCAATCAAGAGGACATAAAAAACTTTCTTCTTTCACATTAATGTATATATGTATACTTATGTTTATATAATAAAACTATGTTTTTCGAAGTAAAAAAAATAAAAGACAGATGGTGGATAATAATGCCCTCTGGAGAAATATTTTTTTCAATCGGTCTTAATCATTTTGATCCTTCAACAATGAAATATAAGGAAAATATATCTATTTGGAAAAAAAAATATAATTCTAATATTCACGAATGGTTGAAAAAATCAGTATCAAAAAACTTAAAAAATTGGGGTTTTAATACTGTTGGTTGGGTTCAAGATCTAACTATTAGAAGTTACCAACACTCAAGGAATTTTACAAGAGATGAATATAACTCTATTAATCTTCCCTACTGCCATATGTTGCCTTTTATTGAGTCACATCAGTGGGATAAACATTCTAATAACTATGACATACTGAGTCCAGACTGGGAAGAATGGTGTGATTATGTAGCCAGGACTCATGTTGCTGATCTATCGAATGATTCAAACCTTATTGGTTACTTTTACTCAGATACTCCAACATGGGTTCATACACGTCCAATAAATAAATGGAGGGGTCCTATTTTTGATCCTGATATGATGAACACAGATGCAGGAATAAAACAATTATCTAAGCTAGCAAATCGATATTATAAAACTACTTATAATGCAATCAGACGCTATGATAAAAATCACTTAATTCTTGGAGATAGATATGAAGCAACAGAAAGAATCCCTGATGAGATTATAAATGCTGCTCTCCCATATGTTGATATTTTATCTTTTCAAGATTTTAAAAATCCAATTAATAATATGAATTATTGGTACAAGAAAACAGGAAAACCAATACTATTAGCTGATTCTGCAAAAATGAAGTGGGATACTTTGCCTGGTGAAATTTCAAAAAATGATGGAGACTGGTATGCAATGATTCTTTCAAATCTTCAAAATAATCCAGGCTGTGTTGGATTTCATCTTTGTGGTAGTTATCAGAGAAATAGATCAAGGCGATATGGTCTTATAGATGAACAAGAGATTCCAGATAAAAAAAACATATCCATAATCACTAAAGCAAATAAAGCTAACAAAATATGGCTTGAAGAATTCGCTAAAACTAAAAATATATGAATTTATAATAAGAGTTTCATTACGAGTGTTAAAGTAACAACTTTGGTAAATTCATAAAATTTATTACTCAAGCCAGAGATATGGTTCAAAAAAATCATTGTCAACATTATATTTTTCATAAAATGACAAGTAAGATGAAACAATTGAGCTTAGAAAATTTGAAATACTATTTATCATATTTATATAAGTTTTTGACTATTTAATTTAATAATAAAATTTAATTATGTGTTTCTTATGAATATTTTGTTAAGAAAGAATGTAAAAAACTAGACTAGTTATTATTATCAGCACATAGAAGGAAAATTAATATGGAATTTATATCTGCAATCAAAGATGGTTTTAAGTATTATGCAAATATTAAAACTAAAGCTTCAAGGACTAAACTATATTATTGGTTTTTATTCGCTCTAATATCACTCATTTTTTGTAACTTGATTGATATTGTTATTTTTGATTCTAATACTTATATCCAGTTTTTCGAGCTAAATAAACCAACAGGATGGTTTAGTAGAATATGGTTTTGGTCTATTATTACTCCCTCAATTACTATAATTATAAGAAGAATAAAGGATATGAATAAACCTTTCTTGAATCAAAAAGAATTCATTGATATTCCTATTATGATCCTAATTTTATTTTTTATGCTGTTAGTATTGGCTTACTAGATAAAAAATATTTTTCATTAGACTTAATAATTAGAAATGGAATTTGGAGTATAAAAATGGAACTAATAAAAACAGTAAAACTTGTATCAGGGGTAAAGAAATGTCAATTTTACTGATAACTGACACACAGCTTGGAATGGCATTAAAAAATGTCAAATATGGTAAATGGACCGAAAAGGCTCTTTCATGGAGCAGTGGTTTAGAACCATCTGAAAAAGAGTTACAAAACTTAAATAAATTTCTTCAGCTAACAAAGACGCATAATCCAGAATTTATTATACACACTGGTGATATTATAAACGAAATTGATAAAGTAACTGATATTTCAAACTATAAATCATTTGTAAATGAAATTGGATACAACATAAATCATGTACCTGGGAATCATGATGTAGGCAAAAATTCTGACAAATTATCAATAGAAGGATTAAATTTTTATAATAAACATTTTGGTAATGATTTTTATAATTTTCAATGGAATGATTTTGAGTTGTTTTTTTTGAATAGTTCAAAATTTATAAATTACGAAAATAAAGATTTATATAAACAACAAATTGACTTCATAAAAGAAACGCTGCAAGTATTTTCATCAAGCAAAAAAATTATAGTGTTTATGCATCACCCACCATTTATTAAAGAAAATGACATCTTAAGTTCTCATAAAGAACTTATTTATAGCAAAGATTTATCCTACTGGATTTTTGAAGACAAAATTAATAATGAATTCTTTGAATTATTTAAAGATCATAAACTTGAATATATTTTTACAGGTCATTTACATCTTAATTTAGAAACATCTTTTGAAAAGACAAAGATAATTACTACTTCTGCACTAGGATTACCTTTAGCTGAGGATCCTTCTGGTTATAGAGTTCTAGATTATAAAGATGGAAAATTAACTTACGATTTTTATCCACTATAAATAATTTTTTGGATTTCACTTGAGCTAGAACCTATGGATATTTTTATAAATGATCCCAATTTCCTGGGTTTAGCAAGCTTACATCATTAGATGATAATTCTTTGGGAATTGAGGGGATATTACCATCTTCAGCCTGAAGAATCTTTTGCAACTGATTTTTATTATCTACACCTACTAATACTTTTGTAATTTCAGGAATAGAAACCATATATCTAATGGTGGCCTCTAAAGCTGATAATTTATTATCAGCAAGCCATTCATACCAAAGATTCCACAAATCTTTCCATCTATCAAACTTTTTTGGTATAGTATTTTGATTCATTAATAGTAACCCTTGTAAAAAAGCCGAACGAGTGTGTATCTCTATTCCTTTCGAATAAATTTTTTTTAATAAACCGTTTTCAATTAAACGTCTATCTAAAATATTCATTGGTAATTGAATAATATCAATATCAAACCTATCAATAATCTTTATCAGTTGATCATCAATATAAGCAGAAACACCAATTTTATTAACTAATCCCTGGTTTTTTAGAATTTGAAGTTGATTGAAAATCAATTCGCCACCTGGTTTTAACAGGTCTTCACCATGATGAACTAAAAACGCATATAATGATTTTTGTTTTAATAATCTTAAAGACTTATTTAAATCACTTATTACTAAACTCGCTATTTTTTTTGTAATAACTTCTTGATCAAAGCCCCTAGTTTTAGTAACAATATCAAAGTCTTGAGTGTTCGCATCTCCCAATACTTTTTCACTGGATCCATAAAGTTGAGCAGTATCAAGTAATTTTATATCATTATCTCGAGCGTAATTTATAATATTTATAACTTCGTTCGACTCAACCTTGATACCTGAATTTATACCATAATCGATACCAAACTGAACTGTTCCAAGGGCTATTTTTTTAGACATATCTCTTTCACTTTCTATGTAATATTTGATTTAGGAGTTATATCAGACCATTGAGTTTCTTTATCATATGCATATGCCAGTTGAAGCAATGAAATATCATCATGAATTTCTCCTGTCAACATCATTCCGACTGGAATTCCTGCGTCACCAAAACCTGCTGGAATGCTTATAGAAGGATGTCCACTTATATTGAAAGGAGCAGTGAAACAAGCATTAACTCCTTTAGAATGTTCATTTGGTCTTCTGGATCTTTCAGCAGTTGCGAATGGAGCTGTAGGAGTAGCGATAGCCTTAAGGTCATTATCTTTCAATAAATTTGAAAAATAATTTCTAAATGCTCTTCCAACTTCTGCTGCATTTAGCATATCATTAGCTGATATGAAAGCACCTTGTAATAAATATACTCTAGTAATTTCTCCATAATCATTCCAATTTAAACTTAATGATTTTTGATGTCTTTGATACGATTCTGAATTTAGTACAATAAAATTTGCTGCTCTTGTTTCGGCCATTCCTCTAAGATCAATGTTTACTATTTCACAACCTAATGTTTCAAGTTTTTTTAAAAAGTTCTCAAAAGCTTCTATTATCTCAGGTTCATTTGGTGCTGAGTTTATAAAGTTATGTGGAACACCAATTTTCCATCCAGATATATCTACATCTATATTTTTTGCATATTCTGGCACAGAAGCGGGCCAACTCATATCATCTTCTGCTTCAAATCCAGACATGCTTTCTAGCAATATCGCTAAGTCTAAAGCTGTTCTACATAAAGGAGATATCTCACTATGTCCGTTGTGATCCATACCAAGTCTACTTACCAATCCGTGAGTTGGTTTTATACCATAAAGATTATGTGCTCCTGCTGGAAGTCTTACACTACCACCTCCATCTGTTCCTATAGAAGCGCTAACCATTCTAGCTGAAGCAGCTGCGCCTGAGCCACTACTTGATCCTACAGACATATGATTAGGATTCCATGGTGACCAAGGCGGAGGTTTAAGATCTAATTCAGAAGGTCGAGACCACCCAAATTCATTTAAGTTAGTCTTCCCTATAATTATTGCTCCAGCTTGACGTAGTCGTGAAACTACTGATGCATCATTTTTTGGGTTCCAGTCTCTTAACAAGCGTGAATTATTTGTAGTTTTTAAGTTTTTTGTAGGAATCGAATCTTTTATTCCTAAAATAGCACCAGATAAGGGGCCAAGATTTTCTTTTTTGTTGCGCAAATCATCTAGTTTTTTTGCCTGCTCTAAAGCTCCTTTAGTATCAATAGTAATAAATGAATTTAAATGAGGATTAAGTTCATTAATTACTCGTAAATGTGACCTAACATTATCTTCTGCGGTTAATTTTCCTTCACGAAATAATCTGACTTGATCACTTAAGCTTAATAGATTTGGAGATTCAGTCATTTTTATCACCATCAACAGTTGAAGACATTTTTAAGACATCAATTTCTTTGTCAAACGGTTGAACTAATTTAGCCATTAGTTCAACAGCATTATGAACTCCTATAAGCAAATTATTTAGCTCAGATATTTCATCATCAGAAATTGGCACAAGTTCTTTAGCTATTTTTGATATGTTTTCTTGGTTATATTTCATAATTCATATATTTTATATAACTTCTAATAAAAGACTAACAACAAACAATATAATAAATACTATAGCTAATATCCCAGCTATGTATTGAATTAATTTTCTCAATAGTATTTTTCCAATAAATTATTATACTCTTCATATATTATGAAATTTTTTTACATATAATATCTCTAAGTCTATGAAATATAACAAACTTGGCAACACAAATATAAAAGTTTCAGAATTTGCACTAGGATGTTGGCCATTTGCTGGTGGTTCAGTTTGGGGGAATCAGGATAAAAGTGATTCAATATCCACGGTTCATGCTGCTTTAGATAGTGGTATAAATTTTTTTGATACAGCTGAAGGATATGATGACGATTATCATTCTGAATCAATATTAGGTGAAGCTCTTAAGAAGAATAGAGAAAAAGCTGTTATAGCTACAAAAATAAGTCCACCAAATCTAACGCCAGGAAAAGTGGAAGAGGCTTGTGAAAATAGCTTAAAGAGGCTATCAACTGATTATATTGACTTATACCAAATCCACTGGCCTAATCATTCTACAGATATTGAAGGATCAATGACTCAATTACAAAATCTAATAAAAAAAGGAAAGGTTAGGTCCATAGGCGTTTGTAATTTCGGAGTAAAAGATTTAAATGAGATACTAAAATTTGGAGAACTAACCACTAATCAACTACCATATAATCTTTTATGGAGAGCTATAGAGCAAGAAATACTTCCTGAATGTAAAAGGAATGATATAGGAATAATTTGCTATAGCCCTTTAGCTCAAGGACTACTGACAGGAAGATACAAAAATGCTGACGAAGTACCTGATGGTATATCAAGATCTAGGCTTTTTAACCATAAAAGACCTCTAGCTAAGCATAATGATGTGGGATGTGAAAAAGAACTTTTTTCTTGTATAGAAAAAATCAATAATATTGCTCAAGAATTAGGAGAGAGCTCTGCACTACTATCCTTATCTTGGGTAAGATATCAACCAAGTGTTACATCTCTATTAGTTGGAGCTAGAAATCCAGCAGAACTTAATTTGAATTTATCAGCATTTGATTATGAAATAGATAATAAATTAAAAAATCAGTTATCTAAGATGACTGAAAAAATAAAAGAATATTTAGGTAAAAATCCTGATATGTGGAATTCAAATAATAGAATGAGGTAAATATTTTATGAATACTCAAAAAATTGAAAAATTAGTTGAAAATTTCAGATACGAAAATAAAGTGCCAGGGATTTCTTTATCGTTAGTTCAAAACGATGAAATAGTTTATCAAAATGGATTTGGTTATAGAGATTTATTAAATAAAAAACCTGTTACACCTGAGTCTATTTGGCCAATAGCTTCATTAACAAAATCTTTTACTTGTATAGCAGCTATGCAGCTATACCAAGAAAAAAAATTAGATATATATAAGCCAATAAAAGAATATTTACCATATTTTTCTGTATCTGATAAAAAAGCGACTGAAGTTATTAATAGTGACCTTTTTCTGAAGCATTCAAGTGGACTAGGGAGAACTGGACATCAAGATAAGTATAGAGAGGAGATATATAATCCTTTAATTAATAGACCTCAATCAGAAAGAAAAACTAATTTATTATCTACAAGAAAAAAATTAGTTGAGAATTTATTTACAGCAACTCAGCAAAGTGAACCAGGTCAATTTTTTTCTTACTGTAACGAAGGTTATGCTACTGTTGGGCACTTAATTGAGGTTTTGTCAGAAACAAAATTAGAAGATTATTTCCAAAAAAATATTTTTGAAAATGTAGGAATGAAAAAAACTTATACTAATTTTGACTCTTGGAGAAATTCTAAAAATAGAACTTTCTTATATTCTAATCAAAACAATAGTCCTTTTTACACAGGTATTGATCATGGAAAATTCTCAGTTCTTGAATTAAATAAAGACTATAAAACTTTTTTATCCACGGGGGGTATATGTTCTACTGCTCATGACTTATCTTTATATCAAATACAAACGATGAATCTTTTTGACTCTAAGCTTGGTCTCCATTCAGATTATTTGAATAAAATTCAAAGTATTAATATGCAATTTGGTAATTCTGGATGGGGTTATGGCTATGGATACTGGGTTTCATATGCTGATGATATTAAAATAATCAAACACTCAGGTGGATTACCTGGAGTAAGCACTTTTTCAATGATGATACCTTCTGAAAAAACTGGAGTAATTGTACTAGCTAACAAAAATGAAGTTAAGGTAAATAATCTAGCAGAAGAAATCTTGAATGAAATTCGAGGAATACTCTACAGAGGTTCTATAAATGATCCACTTAAGTTTAAGATTGATAAAAATTTTTCTGAATATAATAATCTTGAAGAATACTTAGGAGAATTTGAATACAGACAAGGTATTTCTGAAGTAATAGTTGAAAATAACAGATTATGCATAAATGCTCCTAGTCGTTTAGAAGGTGTTCCAGAAAAATTAGTTATAGTCCCTGTAGCAAAAGATTCATTTATGAATTTGTTTGATGGCAGCTCAATATCATTTGTAAGAAATAAAAGTGGAAAAGTTTCACACTTTTTGAATGGTGGGTATAAATATATTAAGATTTGACATCAAACAAAAATTAAAAAGACCTTACCAAAAGATTGTTTGATTATTTTGAATAATTGAATTTAGAAATTTACCCTTATAATACCTTTTTTTAGTAGGTTCATAATAGCTAATCATGTCGTTATCAATAAGATCATTACGCATATGTTCATATAACAAAGTTAATGTTTTATAGCTGTCATGTAATATCTTCCTACTAAAGCTTGAATTATATTTTTTTTCATCAATAAATTTTAAGATCTGTTTTGAATAGAGTTGTCTCCAAATATTTATGGATGCCTCTAATTCATAAGGATTATTTAAAACCTCAGTAATTTTACTTGAGTATTCTGTTACCAAGGATAAATTGATCCGCATACTATTTTGCGTCATAATTGTCTTAGTTTTTCTTTTATTATAAGGTTGAGAATTCTTAATTTCTTTGAACCTGATTTTAACATTAGAAAAATTATTCATTTGTTACTAATTTTTTCATTATTAAAGCAATATGTTTTGAACCTAAAATTAAATCTTCTACAGTTATATTTTCATTTGGTGCATGTATTTTATGAGTTGGGTGATCTATACCGGCACTTACAACAGGCAAACCTAGCATTCCACCGAATTCATACATTGGTCCTGATCCTGGATTATTAGGAGATACAACAGGTTCCTTTTTATAAACTTGAAAAGCAGTCTCTTTGACTAAATTGACCAAGGGCGAACTAATATTGGTTCTGTAGGGAAATACTTTCCCAAAAGGTTCTATATCAATATCAGAAAATCCATTTTGAATTAAGTGATCTTTAATATTTTTGAAAATTTTATTAGGATTTTGATCGGGAACCAATCTAAAATCCATCTTACATTCTGCTACAGATGGCAAGACTGTTTTCATACCAGGACCGTTATATCCTGAATTAAATCCAGCAACATTTGCAGTAGGTTCTGCGTATAACTTAATTTTCATATCATCTATTGACTCATTGTTATACTCACTAAAATCAATACCAAATGTATCCTCCCATTCTTTAGAGTCATTTGGTAAAGAAAGTATTGCATTTCTCTCCTCATCAGATAGCGGTAATATATCACTATGAAAATCTTTTATTATAATATGCCCAAATTCATTTTTAAAGGAATTTATTGCTAGCGTCAATCTCTCTATAGCTGAGGGTAAAATTGGTGCATAAGAAGAATGTGCATCTACATTAAGTTTTTTTACCTTCATATTTATTGATAAAACTCCTTTTAATCCAAGATAGATAAAAGGATTATTAGACATATTTCTACCTCCTCCCTCCCAAATACATGCATCTGCTGATAGTAAATTTTTGTTCTTATCAATTATACTTAGTAAATTTCTGCTTCCGATCTCTTCTTCACCTTCCATAAAAAGCTTGATATTTACGGGTAAATCTTTTTCGATATCAAGAAAAGCCTTAATTGCAGCCAATCTTGCTGCAATATTTCCTTTATCATCAGACATTCCTCTTCCATACAATCTATCTCCTATTTTTTCAGGCTTAAATGGATCTGATTCCCATAGTTCTAAGGGATCTGGAGGTTGAACATCATAATGAGTATAAAACAATAACGTTTTATCACTATTCTTTGATTTTTTTTCAGCAAAAATTGAAGGGAAACCATTGTTGTCAGGTCTTAAGATTGTAGTTTTTAGACCGTATTCTTCAGCAATTTTACACATAAGATCCGGAGCTCTGTCAAAACCATTACTTTGCGCAGATACACTTGGCTGTGAAACCATTCTGAATAAATTATTAATTGTTTCATTAATATTATTTTCAATATGTTCAAATATCTCTTTCATAATTATTACTTTAAATCAGATTGGACTCTAGGATCAATTGGAAATAACCATCCTCTATTTTTTATAATAGCAATAGATAATTCTGGAGGAATAGCTACTATCATTTCTGGTTCTATTGAAAATCTACCTGTGAAACCTCCAATAGCACTTCTAGCATGCACACCAGAATATCCACCAAAATCTTCGCCATTTTCAAAATATTCTCCTAAACCACCAAATACTGATTGCCATCTTAATGAAAATCCATTCATAACTGCAGGGCCTGAATCGAAATCAACATCTGTTGAAACAACCATTCCTAAAGCCTTAACGGTGTATAGAACATCATTTAAGTCTCCTCCTTCATTTCCACACTTAAGAGCCCAATGTAAACGCCTTAGCATATTATCAGCAATTTTTTGGGCTGCTTTCTGTCCTTCCTTTACTCTTTCAGGATCATCATTCATCTGTTTTTCTCCTCCACCTTCACCAGATAAGTAAACAAGTCCAGACTCATGAAAAACAACCGAAGCTATTGGTAATCCAGATTTTGTAATATTTGTCACATTTTCTGAGTATGTCCCTAAATCAATACCTAAATTTTTGATCCTTTCGTACACATCAAAATTTCTTTTTAGCTTTTGAGGGATTATAGAATTATCATAAAATTTTCCCATTTTATCTCCAATTTATTTCTAATATCTATCTATAATATATACTTATAATGAGTTAGTTTACCAAAAAGAAAATAGTTCTTTTTCACAAATAAGTATGAATAATTTACATGGGTTCAGATCATTTTAAATCAGGATTAAATAAAGTAAAACTTGGACTTCATGATCAAGCAATTGAAGAGTTTGAAAAAGCTGCTTGGGAAGATCCAGAAAACTTTGAGATTCAGTATAATCTTGGGACAGCATTTTTGACTATAGGTGAATTTGAACAAGCTATCGTAAATTTTACAAAAGCATTAAAAATAAATCCAAAAAGTTCTGACGCACTAGGAAATAGAGCTGTGGCTTACACTGCTATAGGTGAAGAAGATAAATCTGAATTGGACAAAATAAAAGCAATAAAGATGGGTGCTCCTCCGGATGGAATTAATTCTATTTTAGATTATGTTAGAGATAAAAGAAAAAACTCAAATCCTTTTAAGAATTAAGTTTCCTTAGTAAATTCTAATATCAATTTTGATACTTTATCAGGATTCTCTTGTTGAACCCAATGTCCTGAATTTTCAACAAGGCTAATACCTTGAAATTTAGTCATTATTGAACTCATTTTTTTTATAGCACCAGGCCTTTGGTAAGTACCCCAGTCATTTATTCCAGAAATAAATAAGGAAGGAACATCTATAGTTCTGTCGCTAAAAAATGAAAGTTTTTGTAAATTTTTGTAATCTACGGTTGACCTATACCAATTCAATCCTCCTTGAAATGATGTTTTTCTATATTCTTTTTCATAAACTTCAATTTCATTTTCATCTAACCATTTGCAATTATTTATCATATGTTGTGATGGCATAAACTCGTCTACAGTTTCAGCCATATTCATATTTTTATTCATTATGTAATAAGTAGGCATTTTTGATAGTTCTTCTGAAGACCAAGAAGAAAGTTCAAAAGGCTTGTTATTTTTCCAATCAGCACTTTTATAGTGGTAGTATGCCCTAATAAATGACCTTAACCCTTGTTTAGATTCCATCATATCTTTGTTAGCTGATTTTGTCCGATAATACGATTGATAGTGTTTTCTTGGTTTAGACAATTTACTCAACTCTAAATCTATTTTATCTGTATCAGGCATATAAATATTTTCAGCTATTGTCATTGGACTGGGTGGACCTGTAAATGGACCACTCATAATTACTAGATTAGAAAAAATATCAGGTCTGATTAATGCTAACCAAGACGCAGGTCCAACTCCGGAGTCATGACCAACAACACACTTAACTTTTTTATAACCTAACCTTTGGATAAATACATATATATCTGTTGCTAAATTTATTAGTGAAAAATCATTTAAGTTATTTGTGTAAGATAAGTCTGCACCAATTGTACTACCAAAACCTCTTTGATCAGGGGCAACAACATGATAACCGACGTCAGACAAACTTGTCAGAATTTTTCTCCAGCTAAATGAGAGTTCAGGGAATCCATGTAAAAGAACTATCAACTCAGAATTTTCTTTTTTTTCACCTGATTCTAGATAATGAATATCAAGACCATTAATATTTTTTATAAGCTTAGATTTAATTTCTTTTGGAAGATTATCAGAAATGTGATTTGTGTTCATCATATTAGATTATTTCAATAGATAAATATTTAAGATTAATATTTATATTTCTGTATATTATATAAATAAGACTAATGAAAGATTAATTATATATGACAGAGTTTCCATCTAAAGAAATGTTTTTAAACCTTCTTAAAAGTAGAAAGATCAAACTATCTAAAGAAGATTTTGATCAATCTTATTTAAGTTTCATAAACTTTAGAAAAAACTATAAAGAAATGTTAAATGATGATTTTAAAGATTTTGAACCAAGACAAAGGATATTCGATTTAAGTGATGAGTAATGAGTAATGAACCTTTTTATAAAAGCATAAAAGAAATAAGAGATGTTTATCAAAACAAGGATGCATCTGTTACTGAAATTTCAAATTCATTTCTTGAAAGAATAAAAAATCTCAATCCGAAGATTAATGCATATCTTGAAGTTTTTGATAAAGAATCAATTTCTGATGCAAAAAAAACAGATGATTATATAAAAAACGGTAATAAAGATATTCTGACTGGAATTATAGTTGGATTGAAAGATTTAGTAGATGTAAAGGGTAAGATTACTTCTGCTGGATCAAAAATACTAGAAAAAAGTATTGCTAAATCAAATTCAAAAATAACAGATGATTTCTATAAACAAAAATCAATTATTATTGGTAAAACAAATCTTGTTGAATTCGCATTTGGTACATTAGGAATAAATTCCAATACTCCAACATGTAGAAATCCATGGGACTTAGAAAAAGTACCTGGAGGCTCTAGTTCTGGTTCAGCTGCTGCTGTTAGTGCTGGGTTATGTACATTTGCTATAGGAACTGATACTGGTGGTTCTGTACGTATGCCTGCTTCATTATGTGGAATTACAGGATTTAAGCCTTCATATGGCATTGTTTCAAGAAGAGGGGTATTAGACTTGAGCTGGTCTATGGATCATGTAGGACCTATGGCCAGATCAGCTGAAGACTGTCTAGAGGTAATGAGGGTTATTAGTGGTTTCGATCTAGCTGACAAATATTCACAAAATATTAATTCAGATTTTTCAAAAATTGATATTTCCAATAGAAGTGAAATAAGTATTGGAATTCCTAAAAACTACTTTTTTGATGACATTGATGCTGATATAAAAAAGACTATATTGAGCGCTGCAAACAAATTTGACAATCTTGGCTACAAAGTAGAAGAGATAGAAATCCCTTTCGTTGAAGAGGGAAGAAATATAAACGTTGGCGTACTACTACCAGAAGCAATTTCTATCCATAAAACATACCTAAAAAATTACGAAAAATATACTAAAACTGTCTTAAACAGATTATTAGGAGGATTAGGAGTTACAGCAGACGAATATCTTGCAGCTTCAAGAAAAATGTCCAAGTTCAACTTTGAAATGTCTAATTTAATGAAAAACTATGATATTTTACTAACACCAACTGTACCAGTAAAAACACCCAAAATAAAAGATTCTGAAAGTCCAAATACACCTGAGGCAAATTTGATGGGTAAGTTCACTGGAGTATTTAATCTTACCGGGCAACCATCAATTTCAGTACCAGCTGGGCTAAGCAAAGACAATATGCCAATAGGATTAATGCTTTCTGGAAGAATACTTAGAGATAACGATGTTCTCAATGTTGCAATAGATTGGCAAAAAGAAACTGAATTTCATAAATTAATACCAGATATTTAAGAAAGATAATTTCCTTGTTTTAATGCTGCTTTTATTTTTTTTATAATGTCTTGAGCAGATTCTGGGGTTATTTCTACAGTAATTCTTGAATCAATAGGGTTCATTTCATTTTTGAAACTAAGAGTGATTGAATGTTCACAATCAACATAAGTTGAATGGTCATAATAAATATCACACGAATCAATGGGAATCCAATTATTTGTTTTTTTCCCAGAACCTTTTACAACTGCTTTCTCTGAAATCATTGTGCACATAACTTAACTCCTTAATTTATTCTCAAGAAAATTGAAAATTTTTTCCCATGCATCTACAGACTGTTGTTGTCTATACAAGGGAGTATGATAGTACATAAAGCCATGTCCAGCTTCATCGTATCTATGAAATTCATATTCTTTATTATTATCTTTTAATTCTTGTTCATGAAGATTTACTTCTTCAGGAGTTGGAGAAACATCTTCATTTCCAAATAAACCCAATAATGGTGCTGACAAAGATTCTGTAAGCGTTATTGGTGATTCTGGCTGTTTTTCTGTTAATGTATCATCAGACATAACAACATTTCCTCCCCAGCATTCAATAATTGCATCAAAATCTGTAGTTTTACATCCTGCTAGAAAAGCGTGACGACCACCAGAACAAGTTCCAAAAATTCCTACCTTATTATTAGTTATAGGTAAACTTCTTAAGAAATCAGATGCTCCTAAAAAATCATTAATGGCTTGTTCATCTGATATGCCCCCATTTGATCTTACTTCAGCCGCAACATCATCTGGAGTTCCATTACCTTCTCTAAAATATAAATCAGGACAAATAGCTATATATCCGTGGTGGGCAAATTTTCTAGTAAATTCTTTATATAATTCGTCCCAACCAGGTAAATGATGTACAAGAACTATAGTTGGAAATGGCCCTTTTCCTAATGGTTTAGCAAGATATGCATTAATAAAATCCTCATTCCTTGACTTTATTGTTACTGTTTCTGCAAGCATACCCTCATAATCATGAGTATTGTAGATAGTCATATTCTAAAATCCTTAATATTTATTTTTTTGTAGAGAGATAAAAAAATCTAAGCGCAGGCAGGATCTTCTCCATCCCATCTATTAAAGCTAAATTGTTCTTCTTGGGCTAACTTATTTCTAGCATCTTCCCATAAATCATGCCAAATAGTTGGATCAAATAAAATATCTTCAGGGTTCTTTTTACTTCTTGCAACAAATCCAGGAAAAATATCTCTTCCAGTGGGTTCTCCTATAGGTTGATATCTCAAATCAAAACTCCATCTAATTTTGTCGCTTATATTTGGTAATGCTGAATGTACAGTTTTTTTTGTTAAGAATAACGCATCTCCTTTTTTCATAGGAATTGGCATAGCATCTTTAGACTGAAATAAAGTTGTAGGAATTTGTAATCCTCCAGCAGCTAAACCTTGTACGAGTTTACCTGTCTTTGGATTAAATCCTGGACAGTGGGTTAATACTTTTCCCACATGGCTACCAGGTACAACTTGTAAACAACCGTTTTCTTCTGATGCATCCATTAAAGGAAACCATACTGTAAGCATATTAGTATTATCAACTTCTTTAGTGGCTACTCCTGCATCTTGGTGCCATGGTGTAGCTCCAAATTTTACCATTCCATTTTCATCCCTAGGAGCTTCAGACTCGGGCACTTTGATTCTTACATGCTGAATTGGATTGGAAAATATTTCTTCACCAATAATTGTTTCTACAGCATCAAGTAAACTTTCACATCTTAGAGCATTAAATACTGCAGGCCCTGCCCAAAAAGGTGTATCAGCTTTTATACCGCTTTGAGGTAGAGAAAAATCAAAATATTGATTGTGAACTTCACCAGATTCTGCATAAATTTTTGTAACTCTCTCACCAAATTCTAAGTCTTCATATTTTGAACTAATTTTTCCTTCTGCATAAAGTTCATCAGCCAAATTGGCTAAAACGTTATGATATTCGTCAATAATAGGATCAATTATTTTTTCAGGATCTATAATATTTTCTACCTTTAAAAATCCAAATTCACTGAAATGATCTAATTGATCTTTAGTAAGTCTTCCCATTAAGTTATCCTTGCTTTTTTCAATATTATACATAAATTAGAAAAAATACTGAATCAAGATATTGTACTCATCAAATGAATTAAGTGATACTCCATGTCGGAACAACATCTAAATCAAATAAAGTTTCAATATTTTTTTTATCAATAATCTTACTTGAAGGGCCATAATTTAATACATATCCATTTTTTATCATCAAACAATTATTAGTAATTTGTTTTATGAACGTTAAGTCATGAGAAGCAATTATAGTTTTTGTTCCAAATTTTGTTATTTGTTTCATGATTTCAATTAGAACAATTTTATTGGATAAATCTAAATTTGAAGTTGGTTCATCAAGTAAAATATACTCGGGTTTTTGTGCTAAAGCACGGGCAATTCTGACTTTCTGCTTTTCACCCGAGGATAGGTTGTCAGTAGAATTATTTTGTAAAGCTGACAAATTGAGTAATTCTATTATTTCATCCACGATTTCTGAATCTTTTCTTGTTAAGAAACCAAATGTACCTAAGTAAGGATATCTACCCATTTCAATAGTTTCTCTAACTGTGAAACCATACGTTGGTTCATAATCTTGAGAAACAAATGCAAATATTTTTGAAAGACTTTTAGAATTTATTTTTTCTATATTCAAATTATTTATAAATAAATTTCCATCTAGGTGACTTAATAAACCACAAATTATCTTTATAAGAGTAGTTTTACCAGATCCATTTGGACCCAGAAGACCCGTTGATTGTGAATCAAATTCAAATGAAATACTTCTTAATATTTCATTGGAGTTATACTTAAAACTCAATTTGTCAGCTTTAATACTCATTTGAATTGTTCAAAACCTTCAATTGATTCTAGATCATACAAGATTTTTGCTAATTCCTCTGACCCTTTTAAGTTCCAATAAGATAATGTACCCCACCAGTTTGAATTAACCATAAAAACCTTTTCATTTTTTATCGCATTGATTGAACTGAGTGAATCATCAGAAAATAATTGATCATAAAAATCTTTTCCTCCCCACGCAACTGACTGAGTTATTAAAATTATTTCTGGATTCATAGAAATTAATAGCTCTTTATCAATTGTTGAGTTAGATTCAACACCATTTAATGCTGATAAGTTATCTCCCCCACCTAGGCTAATAACAGAATCTTCAGTTGATCCTATGCCTGCAGTCCAATAAGCATCCCACCATGAAAGTGTAATCAGTTTATTTTCTACTTTATTATCTTTTGATGTGATATTTTGTAATGCTTTTATATTACTATCTATTTGATCAGTTAAGATTTTTGCATTTGAAAGATTCCCTGTTATGTAACTCATTAACCAAACATCACTTTTTCTTCCTTCAATACTATTGTCTAATTGAGTCTGAATAACAATTATTCCCGCATCCTCCAATGCATCAATTAATTCAACTGAAGCATAAGGATCTGCAAATATTATTTCTGGATTAACAGAAATAATGGTTTCTGGATCAGAGGATATAGTAGGAAGATCTTTAGCTTTTGATTGAATATTGCTTCCATCATCTTGAGCAAAAGAAGTCGTTGCCACTATTTGATTTGTGTCCGATATTCCAAACAATATTTCATCATGCCCCAAAGAAATTGTAGCTACTCTTTCAGGTCTGGATTCAATTGTGTATTTTTTTTCATTTATTGTTACAGATCTAGGCCAAGAAACATTTGAAGGGTCGTCTATCACAGAAATTGTTTTTAGTTCATCTTCAAAAGTTTCTTCTGTTTCATAGTTGTAGTAACTATTTTCATAACTCTTATTTTTTTCAATTTGGTAATCTTCATCTTTTTCATCAT
>CEUZ01290150.1_pt1 | contig 17762 bp, 19 predicted proteins | sample 361511 | NCBI WGS metagenome assembly CEUZ01 (sample SAMEA2622822, study PRJEB7988) | marine metagenome | biome: marine biome (ENVO:00000447); feature: surface water layer (ENVO:00002042); material: "saline water (ENVO:00002010), including plankton (ENVO:xxxxxxxx)" | depth 5 m
GGCCACTCTGCTTTTGTAGAAAATCTTACTGTCATATAAGAAATTAAAAAAATACTAAAAACAAAAGTATCACTGACAAGAAAGATCCACATCATTGCCTTACCCCAAGGAACACCTTTAAAAGCTTTTTGATCTGAAGCCCATTCCTTAAAGACTCCCTTCTTAGGAGGAACTATTACTTGAGCTGTTGAACTTGATTCTTCCATCATTAACCTTTCATTATGTAAATAACATTAAACCAAATAGTACAAACCACACAGCTAACAAAAAATGCCAATAAATTGCACAAAGTTCAACTGTATGTTTTACATCTGCAATTATGATATCACTGGTTGTCCAAACTTTCTTTATTGTCATTGCTAAATAAACTAACCCTCCAAGTAAATGCAATCCATGAAGAGCGGTAAAGACATAAAAATATGCATTTGCAGGATTATTAGAAACGTAATAACCAAGATTCATTAATTGAATCCAAACTAACAATTGACCTATTAGAAAAGCAAAAGCTAAACATCCAATAATTAACAGTCTTTTTTTAACTAAATCAAACTGGTTATTTTTTGAAGCTATTTGAGTGTAAATAAAAAAACCACTACTGATAAATAATATTAAAGTATTTAACCATAACAATAAAGGTTCTGGCATTCTAATCCAATCAGCGTAAACTAATCTATCTGAATAAGTTACAATAAAAAGACAAAAGAAAATTGAACTAACTATCATAAGATAACGCAAACCTAATTTTCCTTTGCTCAGACTTAATGTTGAACCTTCGTGCATATTATCAATTTTAATTTGAGCAGGATCCCAAGGTTTTTGAGTTAAAAGTTTAAATAAAGATTCTTTTTTCTTCACGTACGCTCCGCTTTTGCTTCAGGTACTTGATCTGGAGCAATATCCTGAGGGATATAATCCTCTTTAGCTCCTGGAACATTAAAATCATAAGCCCATCGGTATACAACAGGTATTTCTTTACCAAAATTTCCGTGGCCTGGAGGAACCTCAGGAGTGCGCCACTCCAAAGAACAGGCTTTCCAAGGATTTTTACCAGCAACTTTTCCAAATTTTGAACTTGTAATAATATTATACAAGAATAATAACTGTGTGAAACCAACAATCAAAGCAACTATAGTTATAAACTGATTTAAATAATTAGTTGAAACTGCCATAAATTCACTATCATACATTTCATAATACCTTCTTGGTACTCCAACAAATCCTAAATAATGCATAGGAAAATAAATTGCATATGATCCTAAAAAAGTTACCCAAAAATGAAATTTACCCATACCCTCATGTAAAAATCTTCCAGTTATAAGAGGGAACCAATGATAAATAGCACCAAAAACAACTAAAACAGGAGCGATACCCATTACCATATGAAAATGAGCTACAACAAAATAGGTATCTGATAGAGGCACATCAACTATAACATTTCCTAAAAATAAACCAGTGATACCACCATTCACAAAAGTAACAATAAAAGCTAAAGCAAACAACATTGGAATAGTTAATTGAATATTACCTCTCCACAAAGTAATAACCCAGTTATAGACCTTTAAAGCAGTGGGAACAGCAATGATTAAAGTTGTAGTAGCAAAGAAAAAACCAAACCAAGGATTCATTCCTGCAACGTACATATGGTGAGCCCAAACTATAAAACTTAAAGCGCCAATTATAACAATGGCCCAAACCATCATTCTGTATCCAAAAATATTCTTTCTTGCATGTATGGATATTAAATCTGATACTATTCCAAATGCAGGTAAAGCAACTATGTAAACTTCAGGATGACCAAAAAACCAAAAAAGGTGTTGAAATAAAATAGGACTTCCACCACTATATTCAGTTTGTTCTCCAAACTCAACTATAGCAGGCATAAAAAAACTTGTTCCAAGTAAATTATCTAAAGTCATCATTATACAAGATACAATAAGGGCCGGAAAAGCAAAAAGAGCTAAAACTGTAGCAGTAAAAATACCCCAAACAGTTAAAGGCATACGCATTAGAGTCATACCTCTAGTGCGTGCTTGCAGGATAGTAATAACATAATTAAGACCACCCATTGTGAAACCTACTACAAAAATTGATAAAGAAACAAGCATTAGAATGATTCCTAAACCATCTCCTCCAGGAGTTCCTGATGTAATTGCTTGCGGTGGATATAATGTCCAACCTGCTCCAGTTGGTCCACCGGGAACAAAAAAACTTGCTGCTAAAACTACAACAGCTAGAAGATATACCCAATAACTTACCATATTAACATAAGGAAATACCATATCTCTAGCACCTACCATCAAAGGTATGAGAAAATTACCAAATCCACCAAGAAAAAGCGCTGTTAACAAATAAATAACCATTATCATTCCATGCATAGTTACAAATTGATAATATTCAGCAGCACCAAGAAAAGGAACCCATTCAGGAAATCCTAATTGTAATCGCATTAACCATGATAAAACCAAAGCTACAAGTCCAATTGCAATTGCTGTAATTGAATATTGTATCCCAATAACTTTGGCATCTTGACAAAATATCCATCGTGTCCAAAAGCTTTTTGCATGGTAAAGGTCTTGAGGTTTTACCTCTAAAGCAGGGACATCATCACCTTTACTTATAGCAATATCATCATAATTATCAGCGACCATTCTAATTTTCTCCTTTTTTATTTAAAGCCAATTGTATTAAATCAGTTTTATCAATACTAGCCATCATTTCTTCAAAAGTCATCTGCTCACTTAACCATTCATTATATTCTTTTTCTTCATCTACTTGAACTCTACCTCTCATTGCATAATGACCAGTACCACAATATTCCATACATAATATGTCAAAATTTCCTGTTCTAATAGGAGTAAACCAGTAGTAAGTAACTACTCCAGGTACCATGTCCATTTTTGCTCTAAATTGTGGAATATAAAAATCATGCAATACATCTATTGAACGTAAATTCATTTTTACTGGTTGATCTAAAAGTATGTGTAAGTCATCAGCTTGGATCAAGATATCATCTAAGCCATTAGGGTCATCTAAATTTAAGCCAAATGGATTATCATCCGTAATGTTTCTAAGATCTGTCAAGCCTAGTACTCCGTCTTTACCAGGTAATCTATAGTTCCAGTACCATTGTTGCCCCATGACTTCTATGTCTGCCACTTCATCAGGTACAGTAACATATTTATTCCAAACAATTAATCCTGGAGCTAGTAGAGCAAAAACTCCAACAGAGGTAATGATAGTTAAAAACCATTCAAGTTTTGAATTTTCAGGTTTATATTCTGCTTTTCTATCTTCTTTATATTGGAAGCGCCAGACACAATAAGCTGTAAATAGACAAATTGCTACGAATACAGTTCCTGTTACCCAAAAAGTTAAAATAATTGTATCATCAATATTACCCCAATTTGAAGCTACTTCTGTCCACCACCATGGAGTCCAAAAATGGAAGGCAACAGAACCCAAAGTAACCAATACTAAAATTATAGCTACAAACATTGTTGTCCTATATATATATTATTTTATGAAAGGTAATAATTATCTATCTATGCGACGGATCGTCTTAGCGACTTATAACCATTAGAACTTGTTACTAGATTGATGATATTAGATTAATAAAATAGGAGATTTTATGAGGTTTTTAACAATAATTTTGTTTGGTTTTTTCTTTTCAAATGTAATTTTAGCAGAAGACACAACTGTCGATATGTTAAATAAGCTAGATAAAAGAACTATGGTTTTCAGTTCAGAAATTGTCAGAATTGATGTTGGTGATACAGTTTATTGGAAATCTACTGATCCTGGTCACAATGTAGAGTTTATTTCTAAAAATGGGGTTCCAGAAGGAGTAGAAAAGTTTAAATCCAAAGTTGGTAAAGACGCAGAATTTACTTTTACTATTCCTGGTATTTATGCTTACTGGTGTGTTCCTCATAAGACAATGGGAATGATCGGATTTGTAATTGTAGGTGATGATTTATCAAATTTAGATTCAATTAAAAAAGTTAAATTTTTAGGTAAGTCAAAAAAAATAGCTAAAAAACTTATTGAAGAAATTGAAGGATAATAAATGATTTTATTGCATGAAATTTAAAAAAAATAAATTTATTACATTTTATGTATTCAATCTAATTTTATTATTTATTATTTTATTACTAGCAATTCCTGTCTCTAAATATTTAAGTGGAATTAGCTTTGAAGATAATAATTTTGTGATTAATCAAAAAGCAATTAATCCTGAAGCTAAATCTTCTAAGATTATTGATAGGGAAGTTCAAATAAATTTTTTGGCTAAAGTTGATAGTAATTTAAATTGGAATTTTAAAACTTTGCAAAAAACAATTAATCTCAAAATAGGTGAGAATCATATTGTAAAATATGAAGGAAAAAACTTATCCGATAGAACTATAACTTCAACTGCTATTTTTACAGCTTCTCCAGAATCAATTTATCCGTATTTGATCAAGACTGAGTGTTTTTGTTTTATAGAACAAACACTCAAGCCAGGTGAAAGCAAAATATTTTCAATGGTTTTTTTTCTTGATCCTTCGCTAGATTTCGACAACAATCTTGATAATTTAAAAGAACTTGTATTCACATACGAATTTTCAGAATATAAAAGTTAACCATTATATTTGATAAAATTAAAAGAGGGTTATGTGCATTATTTAAGTACACGCAACAGTGAAATTAATGAATCATTCTTAAATATTCTTTTTCAAGGATTATCTAAAGAAGGTGGCTTATTTTTGCCTTCAGAATGGCCATCTGTATCTGTTAAAAATCTTTATGACAAATCTTACAATGAAGTAGCATTGGAAATTATTTATCCTTTTATAAAGGATAATATCTCTAAAAATGATTTACAATTAATTATAAATAAAACATATCAAAATTTTGATAATAAAAATATTGCTCCTCTAGTTGAAATAGAAAAAAATAAATTTATACTTGAGCTTTTTTACGGGCCCACTTTTGCTTTTAAGGATTATGCTTTACAATTATTGGGTAACTTATTCTCTCATTTATTAGAAAAATCAAATAGAAAGATAACTATATTGGGAGCGACATCAGGAGATACTGGGTCTGCAGCAATTGAAGCTTTTAAAGGTAAAAACAATATTGAAGTTTTTATTTTACATCCGCACAAAAAAATTTCAGAAGTACAGCGACGTCAAATGACAACAGTTTTAGATAAAAATGTTAATAATATAGCTTTAAAAGGAACATTTGATAACTGTCAAAAAATAGTAAAAGATCTTTTTGTTGATTCTATCAATCAATCCCAAAACTCTTTAGTAGCAGTTAATTCAATTAATTTTGCAAGATTAATTTTTCAAACTGTTTATTATTTTTGGGCATACATTCAATCTAAACAACAAAAAGTAAGCTTTGTTGTTCCTTCAGGAAATTTTGGTAATATTTTTTCAGCAAGGATAGCTAAGTTTATGGGATTACCAATTGAAAAATTACATATAGTTACAAATTCAAATGATATTTTGCATAGAACTATCAAAGATGGCAAAATGAAAATCAATGAGGTTCAGCAAACTTATAGTCCTAGCATGGATATTCAGATATCGAGTAATTTTGAACGTCAATTATTTGAAAGCTCTAAGAGAAATAGTCAGAAAATAATTGAAATTATGAATTCTTTTTTTAAAAAAAACGAAGAAAATTTATCGGATGATATTTTGAATGATTTGCAATCGATATATACCTCACATGCTGTGTCAAATTCAGAAACTTTAAAAACAATTAATCATTATAAAAAAGAATACGACTATTTATCAGATCCACATACTGCAACAGGACTTTTTGTTTTAAATAAAATTTCTAATGAAAATCCAACAATTAGTCTTGCATGTGCTCATCCAGCAAAATTTAGTGATGCGATTTTTAAAGCCACTAACGAAAAACCCTTCATTCCTGAAAGATTAAAAAAAATTTTTGATCAAAAGGAAAAGATGACTATATTAGATAATGATTTTGAAAAAGTAAAATTACATATTAAAAACAAGCTTTGATTAATGACTCAAATAACTACATTAGATAATGGACTGAGAATAATAACTCAAAATATGCCAGGATTAGAAACTGTCTCTATGGGTATATGGAATTTTGTAGGAGGAAGAGATGAGTTAGCAAAAGTTAATGGTGTTGCACATTTACTAGAGCATATGGCATTTAAAGGAACTTCAAAAAGATCAGCTTTGCAAATTGCAGAAACAATAGAAAATGTAGGAGGGGATATTAATGCATATACTTCAAAGGAAATTACTGCTTATTATGTAAAGTTAATGGCAGAAAATCTTCCATTGGGAGTAGAAATATTGACTGATATTTTACAAAATTCTACTTTTGCTGAAGAAGAATTAAATAGGGAAAGAGGTGTAATCATTCAAGAAATTGGAATGTATCTTGATACACCAGATGATATGATTTTTGATTATTGGCAGTCCAAAGCTTATCCAGATCAACCAATGGGAAGATCAATATTAGGCAAAAGCAACATAATAAAAAATATCACTCGAGAAGAAGTTAAAGATTTTATGATCGATCATTATAATCCAAAAAAAATGGTTGTGAGTGCTGCTGGAAAAATAGACCATACTTCTTTTGTTGAACTTGTTTCAAGTCAATGTACTAACCTTCCAAATGGAAAAGTTAATAATAGAACTGATGCAAATTATTTAGGTGGAGAATATCGAGAACAAAAAGATTTAGAACAAATACATTTACTTCTTGGTTTTAAAGGATTAGATTTTCATCACAAAGATTATTATTCTTCTCTTGTTTATTCTTCAATACTAGGAGGGGGAATGTCATCAAAATTATTTCAAGAAATTAGAGAAAAAAGAGGATTAGTTTATGGAATATCTTCATTTGGATCTTCTTATACCGATACAGGATCTTTCGCTATTTATGCAGGAACTGGAGAAAATCAGATAGAAGAATTAATTCCCGTTTTATGTGATGAACTTAAGAAAAGTTCTGATTCAATTTTAGAAAAAGAAATTAGTAGAGGAAAAGCACAACTGAAATCAGCATTAATGATGGGTAGAGAAAGCGCTTTTCGAAGATGCGAAAGTGCTGCAAGGCAACTTCTTGTTTTTAATAGAGTTATTGAACCTTCAGAAATAATTAAAAATATTAATGATGTTACTAAAGAAAGTGTGAGAAATGTATCAAATTTTATTCTCAAATCTCCAATAACTATAGCTAGCATAGGACCTATAAAAAAACTAGAATCGTTAGATAAAATCAAAAGAAGACTAAACTAGATAGATATTTTTGGAAATGTTGGGCAATCCATTTTATCTCCATTTTTTAATTTAACTTCTGGGAAGGGTGGAGATATCTCTCCCTTTCTTCTTACAAACCTCGCATCATTACCTAAAAAACGAGCTGAAAAAGCCCTCCTTCTTTTTTTACTGTCATTACCTGGAGCGCCATGCACAGTTGCAAAACTAAAAGCTATAAGATCACCAGGATGTAAAGACCAAGATACTATTTCATAATTTTTTCTATTTTTTTTAATGTCAGGTATTTTTTCAAATTCAGTGTCATAGTGATCGTAAGATTTACCAATAAATTTTGTTGGTAAAAATTGTTTATTCCATTTGTTTGATCCTACAATAAATTCTGGACAAACTTTTTTTGCAACATAATCTAAAGGTATCCATAAGCTACAATTATCTTTTCCACTAACACAATAATAAGATTGATCTTGATGCCAAGGCGTTTCCTTTGAACAACCTGGCTCTTTAATTAATACATGCTCATGAAAAATATTAACCTTTGATGATTTCATGAGCTGACTTGCAATACTCCCAATATTTGAATTAAAGAAAAATTTTTTATATTCCTCTATTCTTTGCCAATTACAATAATCATCAAAAAATAATTCATGATTATTTCTTGATTCATAAACACACTTGTATTTACTAGGGCTATCAAAATTTTTTTTTATACCAGTTGATAATATTTTTAGCCAATGTTCAGATATTGCTTTTCTGATAATAACAACTCCATTATTTTGATATTGATTTACAATTTTATTGCTTAAAATCATGTATTTTAGCTTGGATATATTAAATTAGTAAACATTTGTGTTAGTTGGTGTTATGATATTAACATGAAGTTTCCACTTAAAGAAATAATAATTTTTTTAACTGCAGCCTTAATAATTTTGATAGGTTTTGCAATTTTTTTTGCTTGGTTGTCATTTAATTAGTCTTAAATTACAATAATTAAATATACAATGGTTAATAAAATATCTTTTAAATCAAAATTTGGCTGGATAACGGTAATTGAAGATAAAAAAAAGATTTTATTAATAAGTTTTGGAAGATCAAAAAATGCAGGTAATTTAATTTACTTAAAAAAATTTAAAAAAAAAATTCTTAATTTTTTTTCTAAAAAAACAAAAATAATAAAATCAAATATTTTATTAAAGGGTTCAAATCTTCAGATAAAGATTTGGAGAGAATTACAAAAAATCCCTTACGGTGAAACAAAAAGTTATGGAGATATTGCAAAAAAAGTTAATACATCGCCCAGATATGTAGGTAATGTTTGTGGTCAAAATCAGCATTTAATTGTAATTCCATGCCATCGCGTTATAAGAAGTGACGGTACTTTAGGAGGGTTTTCTGGTGCAGGTGGACTTAATTTAAAAAAAAGATTAATAAATTTTGAGAAATCTTAAAATATGAAAATACTAATTTTACAACACATAGAATGTGAAACTCCAGGATATATTAAAGACTTGATGATTGCAGATGGCTTTGATTTAACAACTATAGAATTGGATGTTGGGGAAAAAATTCCCGATAATATAAATCAATTTGATGGCATGTTTTCTATGGGTGGTCCTATGGATACATGGATGACAAAAGAACATCCATGGCTAATTGATGAAAAAAATAAAATAGAAGAATTTGTTATAGATTTAAAAAAACCCTTTTTAGGTTTTTGCTTAGGGTGCCAATTATTAGGCGAAGTTGTTGGTGGCAAAGTTATAAAATCCTCACCCTCAGAAATTGGTATTTTAGATATCAATATTGATCAACAAAAAAAGAATGATCAATTATTCTCAGATTTCCCCAACACAATTAAAGCCTTGCAATGGCACTCATACGAAGTAGCAGATCTTGAAAACAATACAGACATCACACTTTTAGGTTCATCACCAACAACTAAATATCAAATATTTAAATATAAAAATAATGCTTATGGTATACAATTTCATATTGAAATAAAAAGCAATACTGTTAGTGATTGGGGCTGTATTCCAGAATATAAAAATGCCTTAGAAGACAGTTTGGGCCAAGGAGCACTTGAAAAATTTGAAAAAATTGCATCTTCAAATATGAAGGACATGAATAAATATGCTACTTTATTGTATAATAATTTTTGTAAATTAATGAAAAACAACTAATCAACTCAATAAAAAAATGTACTTAATACTTACCCAGTGTTTTCCTAGTAGAACTGGAGGAATAGAAAGTCTTCTTAGTAATTTGTCCTTAGGTTTAGCAGAGAAAAATAAAGTTATTGTTTTTGCTGATCGTCATCATCTTTTTTATGATGCAATATTTGATAATGCTAATAAAAAAAAATTAATAGTTAGAAGAACAGGGGGAATAAAATTTTTCCGTCGAAGAAAAAAATCAAAAGAAATAAAATTTTTTATAGAGTCTTCAAAAGTTGAACTAGTAATAGCAGATACATGGAAAAGTTTGGAGCTAACAATTGATTTTATAAATAATAAGAATGTTCCCGTAGTATGCTTAGCTCATGGAAATGAATTGATACCAAAAAATAATGATAAACTAGCAAGAATTAAAAGAACGCTTGATAAGGTTAATTTAATAATAGCTAATTCAAAATATACTATAGACTTATTAAACAAACTTAAATTAGATCAAAATAATTTCAAATATGTTTATCCAGGGGCATTAGATTTACGTCAGTATAAGTCTGATAATTTTATAGATATAACTGGAAAACCTGTTCTATTAACTCTTGCACGATTAGAAAAAAGAAAAGGACATATCGAGATATTAAAAGTTGTAAAAAAATTAAAATTAAAATTTAATAATATTCAATATATTATTGCTGGAGATGGACCAGAAAAATCTTATTTAAAAAATTTAGTAAAAAAATACGAATTAGAATCCAATGTTTTTTTTGTTGGTATGATAAATGAATTTCAAAAAAAATATTTATTTGAAAATACTGATTTAATGATAATGCCAACACTTGATGAAATAGAAAAAAGATCAATAGAAGGTTTTGGTATAGCTTATTTAGAAGCAGCTTTTTTTGGCATTCCTTCAATTGCATCTAATGTTGGAGGTACACCTGAGGCTGTTTTGCACAATAAAACAGGTATGATTATTGAAAATTTTGATCAACTTTATCAAAGTTCCTATGATTTATTAATTAAGCCTGATTTAAGAAATCAATTAGGCAAACAAGCTAAAGAAAGAGCTATTAAAGAATTTAATTGGGAAGTCGTTACAAAGAATTATTTATCGGCTATAGACATATAAAACTATGAGTATTTTTTTTTATTGTCCTTGGTCTAATAAAAATGAATGGCTTAAAAAAATTCAATTAACTTTTAAAAAAAGTAAAGTTTTTTCTATTGAAGATAATCCTAATTTAGAAAAAATTGAATGCGCAATTGTTTGGGATTTACCAAATCATATTTTAGGTAAAATGAAAAATGTAAAAGTTTTTTTTTCAATGGGAGCGGGTGTAGATCATATTTTAAATCTAACAAACTATAAAGGACAAACTATTATTAGATTGAAAGATATTATAATGGCTGAAAGAATGAGCAATCATGTTTTATCTCAAATTTTATATTTTCAACTAAACTTACCATTTTATAAAGAGACACAAAAAAAGAAAATATGGCCTGATGATATAGAGCCAAAATTAAATGCTTCTACGACAGTTGGAATTCTTGGTCTTGGATATTTAGGGTCTTTTGTTGGAGAAACATTAAAAAAATTAAATTATAATATTATAGGATTTAAAAATTCAAAACCTACTAGCAAGTATTTATTTCCAGTATATTATCTTAAAAAGGATCTCAAAAAATTTATTACAAATAGTGATATTATTGTTAGCATTCTTCCCTCTACCCATAATACTAAATATTTTATTAATAAAATTTTTTTAAATTTAATGAAAAAAAATGCATTATTAATAAGCGTAGGCAGAGGTTCAATTTTAAATGAAAAAGATTTAATTTCACATATAAAAAATAATGAAAATTTCTTCGCTTCTTTAGATGTTTTTGAAAAAGAGCCACTTATGAAGTCTAGTCCATTGTGGCAGATGAAAAATGTGATAATTACTCCTCATGTAGCTAGTTTAACTGGAGTTGATTCGGCTGTTAATTATATGTATAAAAAATACAATGAATTTAACAAAAAAGGTTATCTTAAAAGTGATGTTGATAACAATAAAGGATATTAATTTTCCAAAAAATAATTTTCTAAAATTTTTAAATAAACATTATGTAAATCTTTTAAATCATTTAGATTCACATTTTCATTTACCTGATGTAATGAATTATTCACCACTCCTAACTCAAGAACCTCACAATAGTTTTTAATAAAACGTGCATCTGATGTGCCACCATCAGTTGCCATTTCAGGCTCTGCATTTCTTTTTGTCACATCTTTAATAGATTTTGAAACTATAGAACATAATTTTCCAGGTTTAGTAATGAAGGATTCGCCTGTTTGGTCTGTTGTAAATTTGCATTGAGCTTTAGGTGTAATTGAAAATATTTTATCAATATGTTCTTGTAACCACTTTGTTAAACTATCCCCTGTATGGATATCATTGAAACGAATATTAATTGTAGCTTTGGCAACTTCAGGAATAACATTAGCAGCAGGATTTCCAACATCAAAAGTAGGTATTTGAATAGAAGTTGGGAGAAAGTATTCATTTCCATTATCTAAAGGTTTAGAAATAATATTTTCTAACAATTTGATTAATAGATGAGCAGGATTCTCAGCGCGGTGTGCATTTGCTGTATGTCCCTGCACCCCCTTTGCAGTAACAAAAAAATTAATTGAACCTCTTCTACCTATCTTAATTTTATCTCCTACTATTTTATTTGAAGTTGGTTCACCAACTATACAATGGTTAAAAAAAATATTATTTTTTTTTGTCCATTCCATAATTTTAATTGTGCCATTAACAGCTTCTTTTTCTTCATCTCCAGTTATAATGAAAGATATTTGATCATTAAAAGACTTCCCATGTTTTTCTAGGAAAGTTTTTGTAGCAGATATAAAACAAGCAATGCTTCCTTTCATATCTTCTGAACCTCTACCGTATAATTTTCCTTCCGATATAGTTGCAGAAAATGGAGGATATTTCCAAGAAGTTAAATTTCCTGGAGGAACTACATCAGTATGTCCTGCAAATGCAAGATTTTTACCTTTGTTACCAATTTTTGCAAATAAATTATCAATTTGTTCAAAACCTTTTTCAGCAAAAGGAAGTCTTTGACATTCAAAACCTAAATGTTCCAAATGATCTTGAATTACTTGAAGCGCCCCTTCATCTTTAGGAGTAATACTTGGACATCTAACAAGGGCTTGAGTAAGTGCGACACAGTCAAAATTAATCTTAGACATTAATCTCTTAATAGATCATTTATAGAAGTTTTTGACCGTGTTTTTTCATCAACTTTTTTAATTATTACTGCACAATTTAAAGATGGGGCATTGGGATTATTTTTATCTGGCAATGAACCTGGCACTAGAACGGAATAAGGAGGTATTTTTCCATATGTAATATCACCTGTTTTTCTATCAACAATTTTTGTTGATTGTCCTATGAACATACCCATACTAAGAACAGAACCTTCTCCAACAATTATACCTTCAACAACTTCTGACATTGCTCCAAGAAAAACGTTATCTTCAATTATTGTTGGAAGAGCTTGTGCTGGTTCAAGTACGCCACCAACACCACTTCCAGCTGATATATGACAGTTTTTACCAATTTGACAACATGATCCAGCTCTAGAAAATGTATCCATCATAGTACCAGATCCAATATAAGCACCTATATTTACAAAGCATGGCATTAAAACAACATTCTTATCTATATAAGATCCTTTTCTTACTGGTGAATTGGGAACCATTCTAAAACCAGCTTTTTCAAAATCATCTGTATTCCAACCTGCAGTTTTTCCTTTAATTAAATGAGTTTTATCATACCAAGAACTATAGGGTCCAGATAAGGCTTCCATTCCATTAATTTTAAAACTTAACATAATAGCTTTTTTAATATGTTGATGAGTTGTCCATTCCCCATTAATCTTTTCTGCCACTCTTGCTTTTCCCTGATCAAGATCTTCAATAATCTGATTTATTGAATTAATTATTGAAGGCTCAGAGTTTTGATTAATTTGATCTTTATTTTCCCATGCATCATTTATAATTTTTTCAATCTCACTCATAATATTCCTCTATTTACTTCATCTAAGAACAAGGTTAAATCATTTGTTTTAAAATCTAAATAATTTTTAGAAGATTCTATATTATCACTAATATTTTCCTCTCCAATATCTATCCAAATTGAAGTAAAACCCAGTTTTTTAGCCGGAACAAGGTTTTTAGTAATATCATCAAACATGGCAGTTTGAGATGGCTCTAAAGTATATTTATCTATAATTTCTTTATACGGTTGAATCTCTGGTTTTGGAATATAGTTAGCCATTTTTATGTCAAATATTTCGTCAAACATATTTTTTAAATTTAATCTTGATAAAATGTTGTTTGCATGTTCAAGATTTGCATTTGTATAAATAATTTTTTTTCCATTTAATTTAGCTAATTCTCTATTTAATTTTATATTTGGTCCAACAATAGAATAATCTAATTTATGAACTTCTTTTAAAAAATCATCAGGATCAACATTATGATTATCCATTAATCCTCTCAAAGTTGTTCCATGTTTAATAAAATATTTTTTTTGAATTTCTTTAGCTTTATTAATGTCTAATTTTAATTTTTTAGATACGTATTCACCCATTAGTACATGTACTTGTTGGAAAATACCGCTTTCAGCGGAATAAAGAGTATTATCTAGGTCAAAAATCCAATTTTGTATTTTATTTTTAAGAGGTGTCATTATGAGGAATATATTTGTGTTCCTATACCATGTTCTGTGAATAATTCTAAAATTAATGAATGTGGAATTCTACCGTCAAGAATAGTAGCTTCTTTTACACCTTTATCAAGAGCATTAATACAAGTTGATATTTTAGGTTTCATTCCTCCAACAATGTAATCTTTATTAATAATTTTTTTTGCATCATTAATATCTAAAAATGAAATTAATTTTTCATTTTCATCTTTTACGCCTGCAACATCTGTTAATAACAAAAGTTTACTAGCTTTAATTGCTCCTGCTATAGATCCTGCTACAGTATCTGCATTAATGTTAAATGTATTTCCAGATTCATCTATTCCAAGAGGTGCAATAACAGGAACAAATCCTTTGGCAATATAATCTTCAATTATTGAAGTTTTAATTTCCGTTGGTTCACCAACAAAACCTAAATCAAGAATTTTTTCAATATTTGAATCACTTTCATTGTTAATACTTATTTGTATTTTTTTTGCCTGAATAAGTTTATTTTTGTTTCCTGATAATCCAATAGCTTGGCATCCACTAGCATTAATATCTTCAACAATTTTATTATTAATGTCATTTGATAATACATCTTCAACTACTTTTACTGTTTTAGCATCAGTAACTCTTAAACCTTCAACAAAGCTACTTTCTATATTTTTCTTCTTAAGCATTTTGCCAATTTGAGGACCTCCTCCATGCACAACGACTGGGCTAATTCCAACTTCCTTAATTAAACCTATATCTTTAGAAAAACTTTGAGAAAGCGTATCATCAACCATAGCATGTCCGCCATATTTTATTACAATTCTTTTTCCTGAATGTTTTCTAATATAAGGTAAGGCCTCTACTAAAGTAGAAGCTTTATGAATATAATAAGCCTGGTCACTTTTTGATAGTAAATCAAATTTCATGTTACTTTGATAAATTAAATATTTCTTTTTGTATATCTAATATCCCTATATTTTTTATACAACTAGTTAAAAAAAATTTATTATAATTTGTCCCATAATTACTCATTAATGAAATAATTGAACTCTTTTGATTTTCTATAAAATTTAATGAACATTTATCAACTTTGGTTAAAACAATTGAAAATTGTTTATTAACAGAAACTACGTAGTCTATAAAATCAATATCTGTATTTTTAATACCAACTTTGCATTCTATTAAAATAAAAATTTTTTTTAAGTTTTGTCTATTATCAATATAAAGCTCTACTAAATTTGCCAAATCATCTCTAACAACCTTTGAAAATTTTGCAAAACCATAGCCTGGCAAATCTACTAAATTAAGTTTTTTACTTATTTCAAATATATTTATTGCTTGTGTTCTTCCTGGTTTTTTGCTGGTTCTAGATAAATTTTTCGATTTTGTTATTGCATTAATCATACTTGATTTTCCAACGTTCGATCTTCCAATAAAACAACACTCTGGTAAATTTGTTTTTGGTAAAATTTCTATTTTTTTAAATGAATTTAAAAAAATATTATTTGAAAAAAATAGATTTAATGATTTGTTAGCATTAGCCATTTTTTGCTAATATTTTTCTTTGAATAATCCATTGCTGAGCAATCGAAAGAATATTGTTTACAGACCAATAAAGTACTAATCCAGCAGCAAATCCAGCTAATATAAAAGTAAATACATATGGTAAAAAGGCAAAAATTCTTGCTTGCATTGGATCGGCGGGAGCCGGATTTAATTTTTGCTGCAGCCACATAGTAAAACCCATAACAATAGGCAAAATACCAATATTTACAATCGATAATAACTCTGGAACATTCCAATCAATTATTCCAAACAATATAAGAATTCCTGCTGGATCGGGTGCTGAAAGATCATGAATCCATCCATAAAATGGTGCGTGATACATTTCTATAGTAACAAAAAGCACTTTATAAAGTGAAAAGAATATAGGTATTTGAACTAAAATTGGCAAACATCCAGCAACAGGATTTGCCCCTTCTTTTTTATAAAGCGCCATTAGTTCTTGTTGCATTTTTTGACGATCGTCCGGGTAAACTTCCTTTAATCTTTGCATTTCTGGTTGAAGTTTTTTCATTTTTGCCATTGATTTAAATGAAGCTTGAGCTAGTGGAAATAATATTAATCTCATCAGAACTGTGAAAGATATAATTGCAATTCCAAAATTTCCTACTAGTCCATAAAACCAATTGATTGCCATAAAAATTGGTTTTGTTAAAAAACTAAACCAACCCCAATCGATTGCATCATCAAAACGACTTATATTGTAATCTTTTTTATATTTATTAAGAATTTTTAAAACTTTGGCGCCAGCAAAAATTTTTCCTTTATAAATGTATGAATCATTTGGCTCAATTTCATTAACTTGTCCCACGTATCCAACACGGTAATTATCTCTACCATTATTGCCATATCTATAATTGACATTAATATTTTCATCTGGATCAGGTATTAAGGTAGCCATCCAATATTTATCAGTAAAACCTAACCAACCTCCTGAGGCTTTTTGATCACAGTAAAGACTTTTTGCATTATTATTAGATGAACAATCATCTTCTAATTTTGAGTATTTTTTTTCAAGTAATTCATCATTTAATAGACTTATTAATCCTTCATGAAGTATAAAAAAGTTAATTGTATCTGGAGTATTAATTCTTTTTATTAATCTATAGGGAAAAATTTCAATCTTCTTGTTACTATTATTAATTATTTCTTGTTTAATTTCAAAAAGATAGTTTTCATCTAAACTAAAATGGAGTTTAAATATAATATTTTGATTGTTTCTCCATTCTAATGTTACAGGTGAATTAGGTCCTAGTAAATTATTATCTGATTTCCATTTTGTATCTAAATTAGGTAAATCTAACTCAGATTCATTACTAAGAGTTTTCCAACCTAATTCAATATAATATGGATTTGAAGTTCCATCTGGTGAAAAAAAGTTTATGTTTTTGGAATTTTCATTAAGTGATTCTTTGTACTTTAAGAGAATTAAATCATCTAAAATAGCGCCCTTTAAATTTATTGACCCTTCCAAAGAAGGTGTTTTAATTAACACACGATCATTTAATGCAATAATATCAGATTTTTTTTGAATCTTTTTACTACCACTTGTTTGATTTTCATCAATTGATGTTAATTGTTGTGTTTGTTCAACATTCTCATTATCTACATTTGTTATTAATGCTTGTTGAGGAAAAATAAATTGAAAAATAACTATAATCGCTATCGATAACCCTATTGCTAGAAATAAATTTTTTTGTTCTCCCATTTATACCTTCTTTTTATTGCTAGGCACTGGATCAAATCCACTACCTCCTAGTGGATGACATTTTAAAATTCTTTTGATGGAATAATTAAATCCTAAAATTAAACCATGTTTTTTAAATGCCTCTAGTGAATATTCTGAACATGTTGGAAGATAGCGGCACTGTGTTTTAAAAATAGGAGACATAAATAATTGATAAAATCTAATAGATATGATTATTGGAGCAATTATAATTTTTTTAATTAATTTAATATTCATTAAATCATCTTTTTTAGATCAATTTCTAGATTTGTAAATTTTGAATTAAAAATTGCATTTTTTGCTATTA
>CEUZ01075625.1_pt1 | contig 17745 bp, 17 predicted proteins | sample 361511 | NCBI WGS metagenome assembly CEUZ01 (sample SAMEA2622822, study PRJEB7988) | marine metagenome | biome: marine biome (ENVO:00000447); feature: surface water layer (ENVO:00002042); material: "saline water (ENVO:00002010), including plankton (ENVO:xxxxxxxx)" | depth 5 m
CAGATTTAGTTGCAGAAGCTGCTGAAGAACTTGAAGAATACAAATAATACAATTTAGCTGGGGCTATTAGCCCCAGCAAATTCAATTAGTATGGAAAAGCTTAGTCAAATTTATGCATCTAAGATAAATTTAATTCTAAAAAAAATAATTAAAGAAGAAAATAAAAAATTTGTTTCTTGCGCTAAACTAATTAGAGACTCATATAAAAAAGGCGGACAATTATTTATTTTTGGGACCGGACATTCACGTTTGCTTGGTGAAGAATCATTTCATAGGGCAGGTGGATTTGCTGCTGCTTGTCCAATTAGGGATGATAATTTAAATTTCTCAAAAGGAGCAAGACAAGCAACTAAAATTGAAAGAACTCCCTTAGTTGCAAAAAAAGCATTAGAAAAATACAAATTGACAAAAAATGATATTTTAATGATTGTTTCAAATTCTGGAGTAAACCATGCTCCGGTTGAAGCGGCATTAGTTGCAAGGCAGAAAAAGATTAAAACTATTGCAATTACTTCTTTAAAATTTTCTAAAAAAGCGCCTCTTTCAAAATTAAATAAGAGACTGTATGAGATAGTTGATATTTATATTGATAATAAAATTCCTGAAGGAGATTCAATAATAGATATAAATAAATTTAGTGTCGGTCCAGCTTCTACCATTACTGGTTCATTTATACTAAATTCAATTCTTGTAGAAGTAGGAGGAATGTTAAAAAATGAAACAATATTTCCCTTTTATATTAGTTCAAACATGCCCAACGCAAAAGAGAATAATAATGTACTTGAAAACAAATTTAAAAAAATTAATCCACACTTATAATATTATTAAGGTGAAAATTTGAAAATTCTAAAAGGTAAAATTATTAACCATAACAGTTCATATAATGGTGAAATTATATTTGAAGAAAAAATTAATAGTATCAATAAGATTGATAATGTTAATTTTGATAATTACATAATACCTGGATTTGTAGACTTACATTGTCATGGAGGTGGAGGACATGACACAATGTCAGGTCTATCTGATATAGAAAATATGTCAAAATATCATTTAAAAAATGGAACAACAACTATTTTGCCTACTACATTAACTGCTACTTTTGATGATACAATAAAAGCCCTTAAAGGATTAAATAAATATATTAAAAAAAATAAAACAAATGTTATCGGAGTCCATCTAGAAGGACCTTTTATTAATTCCAATAAATTAGGAGCTCAACCTCCATTTACACAACTCCCAGATATAAAATTTATTAACAATATTGAAAAAGAAGCCCTTATAAAGACAATCACTCTAGCTCCAGAATTAAAAGGATCAGAAAACTTTATTAAGTTATTGTTAAAAAAGAAAATTCAAGTTCAAATAGGACATTCATTAGCTGATTACAAATGTTGTAAGAAAATAATGCATAATAATAAGATTGGCTTTACTCATTTATACAACGCTATGTCAGGTAATGATAACCGAAATCCAGGTGTTTTAACTGCTGCATTAAGAGATGCAGAATATGCAGAAATAATTTGCGATTTATTTCATGTAAATGAAGAGAATATTCATATAGCCTATAAATGCATTCCTAAACTCTATGCAATATCAGATTCAATTTCTGCAACAGGTATGCCTGACGGAAAGTATAGTTTTGCAAAATTAAAGATAAATAAAAAAGGTAAACAAGCCTTTATAAAGAAGAATGTATTAGCAGGAAGCGTAATAAATATGCATGATACTTTTAAAAATTTGGTCAAAATAAATTTTTCCCTTAATCAAGCTGTTGAAATGACCAGTTTTAATGCATGTCAGTATCTCAAAGAGAAATTTCTTGGCAAAATAGAGAAGGGATGTTTTTCTAATTTGTTAGTTTTAGATAAAAAATTAAACTTAAAAGAAGTTTACTTTAACGGAAAATTAATCAAATGATAACCAGCAATGTTCTAGAAGAAGCTAATAGTGTAGCAGAAAAAATAGCTATTTTTAATCAAGAAGATAAAAATCCTTATCAAGAAATAGCAAAGAAAATTTTAAACAAAGAAATTAAACATATTGTAACTTTAGCTCGAGGCACTTCTGACTGTGTAGCTCTTTTTTGTTCATATTTATTTGCTAAATCTCTTGGTTTAACAACTTTTAGTTTACCGCCATCTTTAATTACTCTTGAAAATTCTTGTTTTGATTTTTCAAATACTTTGATAATTGTAATATCTCAATCAGGAGAGAGTGAAGATTTAATTTTATGTGAAAAGGCTGCAAGAAAAATGGGTGCTCAAACCATTATTATGACTAATAATAATAACAGTCCTATTATCAACAATGCAAATTATTATTTTTATATTAATGCAGGAATAGAAAAAAGTATAGCGGCCACGAAGACTTTTATTTTGTCTTTACTTAATATTGTCAAATTAGTTGCTATAATAAAAAATAATAAAGAGGTGTTAAATAATATTCTTAAACTTCCTGAACATCTTAAAAAAGAATTAAAAGATCCTTGGAACCCAGAATTAATTGATAAAAATATTTCTAATGGCTTTATAATAAGTAGAGGACTAGGTCATGCTCTTTCTAATGAGATTTCATTAAAATTTAAAGAGCTTTGCCAAGAACAAATAGAGCCTTTTAGCAGTGCTGAAGTAATGCACGGACCAAAAAGTCTAATACAAAATTCATTTAAATTACTTACGGTCTCATTAGATGACCCTTCAGGCAAAAGTGTTTTAAATGATTCAAAAAAATTGATCAAAATAACTAATAAAGTTTATTCAATTGGCTCAAACTCAAATAATATTGCTAATTTAACTTACAATTCATTAAATTCTTCTGAGCTTGATTCCATATTAATTATGAGTAAATTCTATCCTTGGGTGATTAAATATAGCGAATTAAAAGGATTAGATCCTAATAATCCAAGGTATTTGACTAAAGTAACTCATACTTTATAATAGCTATAAAAAAAGGATTTAAATTATGGCTACATATGAATGTTCAGAGTGCGGTATGTCTGTAAATGCTACATGTGGAAAATGTGAGGCTCCACTGGTAAATGATAGTATAGATGTAGATGGCTCTCAAGTACAAGTATCGCAATGTCCTAATGATCATGGTAAAATTAAATCACCCAGCTGCTGTGGACAAGATATGTTTTGTAAGAACTAGTTACTTATAAATTTTTCTATTTCTAGATTGACTATTTTTGATTTTTCATAAATGCCCATGTGTTTGGCTTTTTTTATAATATAGATTTTACTTTTTTTAATTTTTTTTGATAACATCAAGCTCATTCTAGGAGTTGATCCAATATCATTTTCACCAGTTATAACTAAAGTAGGTTTTTTAATATTCAAAAAATTTATTTTATAATTATCAGATTCTACAAATAATTTATAAGCAGGCAAAAAATCCTTTGGATTATTGTTTTTAAGAATATTAAAAAAAAACTTATAAACAAGAGGATTCTTATTTAGATAATTCAAGTTAAACCATCTTTTTATTGAATCGTCTGATATACTTTTTCCGCTTAATGATTTTTCGTATCTTTTTTTTACTTTTAATTTTTGTTCTCGCGATCTATCAAAAACACTTGCAATAATAATCAGTTTATTTATTTTATTTGAAAAATTAGCAGCAAAATGTTGAGCTATTAAAGCGCCTAGGGAGAAACCAATTAAATTAAATCTCTTAATTTTTAAATGATCAATTAACTCTATAAGCTGATTATTAAAATCTCTAAAATTAATTGTATTATATTTTTTCATTGTTTTGCCATGATTTAATAGATCATAAAAAACAGTAGATTTTTTTTTAAAATATTTTTTTTGATCACTCCACATTGTTTGGTTTAAACCTACACCATGAATGAAAATATTAGTCACGTCATATGAATTTATATTAGCTTCGAAATATGTAGAAGAATTAATGTATCCTTTTTTCATATGATAAATTTATGTTTTTTTATATTTAAATGAATCTTTTCTAAAACTATAAATAGAGTTTGGATTTACCTCCACATTAATAATTACAGGTTTTTTAGATTTAAGAGATTTTTTTAAAATATTTTTTAATTGCGATAGCCTTGTTACATGATATCCAAGAGCGCCATAGAGTTCTGCGATTTTATGAAATGGAGGATTTTTTAAGTTTGTTCCAATATATCTTTTATTATAATAATCTCTCTGATAAGCTTTTTCAGCCCCCCAAGATTTATTATTCATAATTATAGTAATAGTATTAATTTTAAATTTAACTGCTGTACTAATTTCTGAAATTGTCATGCCGAAACCTCCATCACCCATTAAGCTTATTACATGAGTTTTTGGTTTTGCTAGTTTCACTCCTAGACCGCAAGCAAAAGAAAAACCTACTAAACCAAAATCTAAAGGAGTAAATAATGAACGAGGTTTAAAATAATTTAACATATCTGTTGCTTGTAAGCACAACGTACCAGCATCAAGGGTTATAGCAGAATTTTTAGGAAGTGTTTCTCTTATAATTTTAAAAATGCCACTTGGATAAATTGGTTTTTGATTTAAATTTGCTTCTTTATCTCTTTTAATAAGATATTTCTTTCGTTCCTTTAAACAATTTTCAGTCCATAAATTTTTTTTAGTAATATATTTTTTTCCAATTAGTTTATCTATAATCTGTTTTGTAACAGTTTTTGCATCTGCACTTATTCCTATTTTTATTGGGAAATATCGTCCCAATGCAATTTTTTCTATATCAACTTGAATAATTTTAGTTTTTTTGTTTATATTTTTATTTGAATAAAAAGTAGAGTTAAAACCAAGACGTGTACCTAGAGCGAGTATTAAATCAGCGTTATAAATATTTTCAGTAGCAATTTTGTTTCCTCTAGGTCCCATCTGCCCCAAGTAAAATTTTTCATTAAAGGGCATAACATCTCCATGACCGGCAGAAGATACAATTGGTATATTTAAAATTTTTGAAAGAATAGCTACTTCTTTCTGTCCATTATTATGTTTAATACCTCCTCCAGCAATTATTATTGTTTTTTTTGATTTAATTAAAAGTTGAACAATTCTGTCAATATCTGACTTTTTTGAAGCAGTTAAAATTATTTTTTTATTTTTTTTCATTTCCCCAAAACTTGCATTCTTAGACAAAACATCTCTTGGAAGATTTATATGTACTGGGCCACACCTAGGAGATAGAGATATTTTAAAAGCATCATTGATAATATTTGGAATCCTATTAATATTTTTAATTTTGTAAGTTTTTTTTGTAATAGCTTTGAATAATTGTTGTTGATCAATTTCTTGGAAAGAGTCCATACCTGCTTGCTTTAATGAAGTATCTCCTGCAAGAGAAATAACGCTAGAAAATGCTTTGTAAGCTTGTGCGATTCCAGTAACTAAATTTGTTACCCCAGGGCCATTTTGTCCTGCAACTATAACTCCAACTTTATTGGATGCCCTCGCGTATCCATCAGCCATATGGGTACCTGTTCTTTCATCTCTTACATCAATAAATTTTATTTTTTTGTTATTATAAAGACCATCGAATAATTCCATGGTTGCAGAACCAATTAAACCAAACACATATTTGATTTCTTCTTTTTCTAATAATTTGATAATTGCCTGACCACCAGTTAAAAACTGATGTTTTTTAGAGCTCATTAAGAAGCCTGTTTAATATTTTTTTTACCTTTATCTTGGAAGTGAGGCATTACTTTTTCAGTAAACAATTTAATACTTTCCATACAATCTTTATGCTTCACCCCAGGAAAATTTGACCATACCTGTAAGTTTTGAAGATTTAATTCTCTTTGAAGTTCTTCAATTTTTTCAATCACATAGTCAACGGTACCAAAAAGCATGTTGCGTTTATGGAGAAAATCATATGATAAAAGATCTAATTTATTTTTAGTTTTAGGAAGTTCTTCTCCAGGATTCATATGAGTTCCAAGACCTCTCCAATGACAAACCCATCTCATATAATTCACCATTTGCTCGCCAGCTTTTTCTTTTGCCTCTTCCATAGAATCTGCAATAAACATATCTCTTACTAAGCAAACACCTTCACCCATTTGTACGTTTCTTTTTTCTTTTTCAGATCTTGCATTTTTATATATTTCGAATCTTTTTTTAAGAGATTGAACAGTTGGAATCCACATTATTGTATTTATTTCATTTTTAGCAGCCCATTCAATAGAGCTAGGACTATCGACTACTTGCCAAAGAGGTGGATGAGGTTGCTGAATAGGTCTTGGAACAATAGAAATTTTTTCTAAAATATTGGTATCTAAATTCATAAAATCTTCACTTGGTTTACTCATATCATGTTGCCACTCAAAATTAGGAGCGGGATATGTATAAAATTCTCCTTTGTGATTAAAAAACTTTTGCGACCATGCTTTTTTTAAAATTGTGATTGTCTCTTCAAATAATCTAAAATTTTTTGCTTGATCTTTCATATCAGCATCAGCATTCATATTTAAAGCTTCTCTCCCATATATTCCTCTGCCTATTCCAGCCTCTACTCTTCCATTAGATAAATTATCCAATAATGCTATATCTTCAGCTACTCTAATAGGATTCCAAAAAGTAATAATGGTTGCTGCTTGACCAATCCTGATCTTTTTAGTTCTCGCCGCAATATCAGCACTTAACATTAAAGGATTTGGACATATCTCCATCCCTTCATGACTAAAGTGATGTTCTGTAAACCAAATTGAGTCCCAATTGTTATTATCACAATATTGTGCAATCTCTCTTGTATCTCTTAGAACATTTGCGTAGCTGTCATTGTTCCAATTAGTAGAATTACAGAAATAACCGATTTTCATTTTACCCCCTAAAGAAGGCGACCGATCCCACTTCCGTTTATTTTAACGACGAGTTATGTATCGCAGACCAATATTATTCTAATAATCTTAACAAAACAATAATAACAATAAAAAAAGATAATAAAAAGCTGTGATTATAGGTTAAAATTTAATAAAGAGTTCTTTTTTTAATGGTTAAAAATATAATTTTTGATTTTGATGGGGTGCTAGTTGATAGCGAAGGTTTGATAGCTAAGTCATTTAGCGAGTATCTATCAAAAAGAAATATCACTTTTACAGAAAAGCAATTTTATGAGTATGCTGGAAAAAAAACTGTGCAAATAGTTTCAGAACTTTCTTCAATTTATAACATAGCTGATTCCGATATATTTTTTGAAGATATAATCAAATTTTCTAATCAGTTGTATGAAAATGACTTACAACCTATTGAAGGGGCAAAAGAATTTTTAGAAAAAACTAATCACAATAGGTTTATAGGATCAAATAATATAAAACATAAAATTCTTAAGGGATTAAAGAAAATTAAATTTGATAAATATTTTACTGAATCATCAGTTTATTCATTTGACTTGGTGCAAAAACCAAAACCATTGCCAGATATTTTTTTACAGCCGTTTAAATTACATGATATTAAAAAAAATGAAACTATCATTATAGAAGATAGTTTAGTAGGAGTTAAAGCCGGAGTAGCTGCGGGAGTTAGAGTGGTAGTGATCACAGCTGGAAGTCATTGGTATGCAGAGCGTTCTAGAAAAGAATTATTAGAAGCAGGTGCATTTGAGGTTGTAAATAGTTTTCATGAAATGTTAGAGTTGATAGATAAATTATGATTGATGGACCAAATATAAAAGCAAATCCCTTAAGAATAGCTGTAGGTCTATTGGTTATTTCTTATATTGTAGGTGAGTTTGTTTTACCTAAATATAACCTTTTATATTTTTTTAATATAATAGGTATTTTGGGTATAATTTTTAGCATCTCTATTTTTTTTTCAGCTTTTAATATTTTTAAATCTTACGAGGAAAACCCTGTTCCTTCATCTCACACAAATAGATTAATTAAAACAGGTATATTTGCTTATACGAGAAATCCAATATATTTATCTTTTGTAGTTTTTAATCTGAGTATGTTTTTAACTTTTGAAAACGTCATGTATTTTTTATCTTCTTTAGGTCTGGCTTTTTGGATTCATAATTACATTATCTTAGAAGAAGAAAAATATTTACTTGATAAATTTCCTGAAGAATTTAGCAGATACATGAATTCAGTCAAACGTTGGATATTTTTCTAGTTTTCTATGAAATTTCTTTTTGATTTAGGCGGTGTTTTTTTTGATTGGGATCCATCTTATTTTTATAAAGATATCTTTTCGTCGAAAGAAGAAATGGATTATTTTCTAACTGATGTATGTAATAATGAGTGGAATATTCAACAAGATTCAGGCAAATTAATTAAAGATGCAGAAAATGAATTAATTAGTCAATTTCCTAATTATGAAAAAGAAATTCTTATGTATTATAGAAATCATCGTAAAATGATTAAAAAGATATTTCAACCCTCTGTCGATATACTGCAAGAACTAAAATCTAATAATTATTTGTGTTATGTTTTATCAAATTGGTCTTCTGAAACATTCATTGGAATGATTGATGAATATCCATTTTTAAAAAATTTTGATGGTTTAATTATTTCAGGAGATTGTAAATTAGTTAAACCTGATACAAAAATTTTTGATTTGGCCATATCAAAATTTGACCTAATCCCAGATAAAACAGTTTTTATTGATGACAGGTTGGACAATATTCAAGCATCACAAAAACTTAATTTTAAAACAATTCATTTGACAGATCCCTATAAGATTAAAGAACAAATAAATGAATTAATATTATAGTAATAACTATAATTATTTTTAACAGAAAAATAAGGTATGAGCAGAGAATTATCTATAGAGAAATACTCTTAATAAGGAGGAAATAATGTGAAAACTCTCTGCTCAAATAAACATTATATAACAAAAGCGTTTTGGAAAAATAAAACTAAGAAAACTGTTAATTTATAACAATAATTTAACCAAAAATAAAAAACCGATTCTAGATATTATTTAAAAGCTTGGTTATCTCTATCAAATAGATGACACCTTGAGGAACTAAATCCTACTTTTACAGTATCGCCTACTTTAATATTTGAATCTCCTTCAGCTTCAACCACAAGAGGTTCACCTTCTTTTTCTAAATACAAAAATGTTCCTGACCCTAGTTTTTCAACTACAAATACTTTGCCTTCCCAACTTGCATCAGCTTCCTGATTTATTAATAAATGTTCTGGCCTAATTCCGAGCTGGATTTGATCGCCTTCCGATGTATTTGAAGAGGTTTTTTGAATTGTAAGTTTAGATTGACCAAAAAGATCTACTTCAGTTGCATTTGAACTAGAACTACTAATTTTTGTTGATATAAAATTCATTTTAGGTGAGCCAATAAATCCTGCAACAAATAAGTTAGATGGATTACTATATAAATCCATTGGAGAACCTAATTGAGAGACTATGCCTTCGTCTAACACTACAATATCATCGGCTAGAGTCATTGCTTCCGTTTGATCATGAGTTACATAAATCATAGTAGCATTTAATTGATCATGTAATTTTGCTAATTCAACACGCATCTGTACGCGAAGTGCGGCATCTAGGTTTGAAAGAGGTTCGTCAAATAAAAACACTTTAGGTTTTCTTGTTATAGCTCTTCCAATGGCAACTCTTTGTCTTTGACCACCAGAAAGTTGTTTTGGTTTTCTTTGTAAATATTCTTCGATTTGTAATATTTTAGCTGCTTCTTGAACTCTTTCATTAATCTCATCCTTGGATCTCTTTTCAAGTTTTAATCCAAAGGCCATGTTATCAAACACACTCATATGAGGATATAAAGCATATGATTGGAAAACCATTGCAATATTTCTTTGTTTAGGAGGCAAATCATTAACTACTTGACCGTCAATAGAAATGGTTCCAGAATTAATGTCTTCTAAGCCTGCTATCATTCTTAGCATAGTAGATTTTCCGCATCCACTTGGTCCAACCAAAACTGTAAAAGATTGACTTTTTATGTCTAAAGAGATGTCTTTAATTACGTGAACATCTCCATAATATTTATTTACGGTATTAATATTTATATCAGCCACTTCATCCTCCTTTGAGCGATCTTTCAAGCGTATTAATCTTTAAATTGTATTTGATATTATAATATACTGCAAGATTTATTTTAAGTATCCTAAGTATTCATTTTGCTTTTCAATCATGTCATCTAGCAGCTTTTCAGCCTGAATGGAATTATCGACCACGGGATCTGCTAGCAAAGCCTTCAATGCTTTAGCCTTGGATTTTTCTAGTACGGCCTCTGCAGTGAGACGAATAACACTCGCTTGATTTAACAAAAGAGAAGTAAAATCGGCAGGATAATTTTCCATTTTTATACCACTTACGCCTCTGCCATTTACAGTTCCTGGAACTTCAACGACAAGATTATCAGGTAAACCTTTAATATAACCTTTGTTAGGAAGATTAACAGCTGCCTCTTCATAATTAAGGTTATTTTCTATACCTTCAATAATAGAAACTATTTTTTCTTTAGGTTTCTTGGTAAGATCAAAGTAATCACGATAGGAGTCTTCTGAATCATAAAATGTCAGACAATGTTTACGATATTTATTATAAAAATCTTTTATCGCTTCATGATCAGCAACGCTATATGCCCATTGAATATATTCTCCCAGATGACTATCTGTTGTTATCGGTAAAACGTTATATCGATTGAAAAGTTCAAAAAAAACTCCTCTCTCCCCCCCTGGTTTTTGTGAATATACCTCATGATCATTTAAATAGTTTGTAAAATAATCAGAAAATTTTTTCCTTATTAGTGGATAGGCGTCCTGCTTAGTATCTTTATATCTTGCCTCAACTAAAATACTAAGATGATTTAATCCTCCAGCTCTATACTCAATGTTATCAAAACTAGTTTCCATTATATCAGGCAACTGTCTTTCCATAGATGCAATTTCATGGCAGAGACCCACGAATTTCATATTGGGATATTTTGTACTAACCGTTTGGCAAACTCTTTGCATGGGATTACTATAATTAAAAACAAAAGCATTTGGACAAATGATGTTTATATCATCGCATATTTCTACAATTGGTGGAGTTACTCTTAATGAATGAAACAATCCTCCCGGTCCTCCATTTTCACCAAATACTTGTTTAAAGCCATACTGCAATGGAATTTGCCAGTCCTGATCCCATAAATCAAAACGCTTTCCAACTTCTATAGAGATAATACAATGAGTTGCATCAACAAGAGCTACTTTTCGATCAGTTGTGGCCTCAATAATAAAATTTAATCCAAGTTTCTCTTTATACGATACAGCAATATTTTTTGTATTATTTAATCTTCCTGAATCAATATCATGTAACATTATTGTTGATCCTTGAAGATCCTTTGACTTAAATATGTCCCCGACAGTTCCCAAGCCAAAATTTGTACTTCCTGCACCAATTAAAACAATTTTTGTCATACTATTTTAATCAAATACATCATTTATCTAACTCTTTCACCATGTAATCGGTGACCAAGTAATGCTAATAGAATAATTAAACCATTAAAAAATTGTCTCCAAGTACCGCTCCAACCAATAGCTATAATTCCTATTTCCATATAAGCTATAATGCCAACACCAAAAACTGCTCCAACTATAGTTCCAAGACCTCCCCAATATGGTGTACCTCCTACAAAAACAGCAGCAAGAGCTAATAATAAATATCCGAAACCTTGTGTTGGAAAGAATGTGTAAGTAATTAAGGTAGTAAAAATTCCTCCTAGTGCCGCTCCTATACCAACAAACATGAATGCTTTGATTTTAACTGCTTTTACATTGATACCCATTTGTTCTGCACTTACTGAGTTATCACCAACATGATGAATATGGATTCCAAATACATGTTTACTGAATAAATAATAACAATAAATTATAAACAAAGCAGCCCAAAAAATCTGCATGGGAAATCCATAAAAATTACCAACCAGAAATGAATAAGTCCAATGATTCTCTATTTCCATTATAGTAATTGATCTACTTTCTGTTAATAATAAAATAATACCTCTCAAAAGAAAAAGTACTCCCAACGAAGCAACTAATGAAGATAAACGAAAAATAACTATCAAAGCACCTACTAAAGCTCCGATACCAGCTCCGGTTAAAATTCCAGCAATAATAGCAAGAGCAGGATCTATTCCTGCTTTTACCATAATAGCGAAAACATATGCTGCTACAGCATAAGTAGATGCAAAAGACAAGTCTATCTCTCCTGAAGCAACCAAGAATACTAAAGGTATAACTAAAAAAATAAGAGTAGGGAGCATGACAAAAACAGATTGGTGTAAGTTAGGTCTCATCCACGCTTCTGGAGCTCCAATAAAAAACACTATCATTAATAGCAAGAAATAACCCATACTTCCAAGCGCTCTACCATTTTTGTGAAAAAGATTTTTAATTAATGATTTTTCTTTATTCATTTTTCTCTAATGTTTTATTATTGTATCTCTCATTAATTTCATTAATTCTTCAGGAGAAGATATGTTTTTTTTATTAAGTTGATGTACCACTTCCCCTCTGTCTAAAATAATAAACCTATCAGATATATCAAATACATGATAAATGTTATGTCCTATAAATAAAACAGATCTATTTGATTTTTTTACATTTCTTACAAAATCAAAAACTTTTTGTGTTTCATTTAACGATAGAGCATTTGTAGGCTCATCAAGTATAATTAATTCTGCATTATTATAAATAGCTCTAGCTATTGCCACTCCCTGTCTTTCTCCACCTGACAAATTACCTACAGGTGATTCAGCATCTATTAGTTTTGATGTAAAACCAATTTCTCTAATTAATCTGTTTGCCTCAGCTATTTGTTCTTTTTCTTTTATAAAACCAAAGGGATATTTAAGTTCTTTACCCATAAATATATTCCAGACTATTGATTGCTGAGGACATAAAGCTCTGTCTTGAAAAACAGTTTCTATGCCTGATTCTCTTGCCTTTAAAGCTGTCCAATTAATTACTTTTTTACCTCTAATAAATATTTCACCTTCATCAGGATTATATACACCTACTAGCGTTTTAATTAAGGTAGATTTTCCTGCACCGTTGTCACCTATCAAACCTACAACTTCTCCATGATTTACCTGTAAAGAGGCTTTATTTAGAGCAGTAACTCCACCGAATTTTTTACTGACATTTTTTAATTCAATTATATCATTCATATGCTTTGAAATACTGACCCATTAAAAATGGGTCAGTTAAAAAAAATAATATTATCTTAATCCAGCATCTGCAAGAGCTTTAACTGCCTGATAATTATTTGTATCAACAAAACCTGCGCCAGTATCTTGATTTATAGCGCCAGTACCAAGTACAGCTGTTTGACATAAAGATAACACAGGTAGATAACCCTGCAAAAAAGGTTGTTGATCTGAGGTTAAATGTACATAACCTTTTTCAAAAGCTGACATTATTTGAGGGCTAGTATCAAAACCAATTTGTAGTAATTCGTTTGGACCATATCCAGCAGCTTTTGCAATACCTTCAGCTACGTTCATTATATCACTTCCAGAATGAACAATTACTTTGGTTTCTGGATTTGCAGCAAGTGCAGCCGAAAAGATTGGAATAACCATATTAGGATCTGAAGCATATTTTGGATCTCCATCTACGACAGTTACTGTCATACCGTGTTCCTCAAAAATGATTCTTGCACCATCTTCTCTTTGTGCTCTAGCATAGTCTCCGATTGGAACCATAACTATTGCATGATCACCCGCTTTAAAACCATATTGTCTAATAGCTTCTCGTGCAAGGGCTTTACCTTGTGTAGCTAAATTAGCGCCAACATAGCCGCCTCCATATTTTGCTCGAACTCCTGCAGGATCCACGTTTTGGTAGGTCATTAATATACCTTTTTCTGCAGCTTGTTTTGCAAGTGGCATTAGAGCTTCATTGCCAGGATGCCCCATCATAGCAATTGCGTCAACACCCAAACCTACTGATTCTCTTAACTGTCTAACCATTTTTTCAAAATCCCATTCTGAATATATAATTTCAGCATCAGCACCAGTATCTCTGATCGCGTTCATAGCTCCAGCTGCAACAATTCCTGCAAATCCTCCAGCTTCAGGTCCTCCAGCATAAAAATGCATTTTTACATCTGAACACCAGTTATCACCTAAGTCTTGTCCTGTAGGAGCTGCAAAAGTGATTGAAGATAAAGGTAAAAAAAATAATATTGATATTAAAAAATTTCTTATTTTCATTTTTCCTCCTAATTATAAATTAACTTAAATCCAAAACGTTTTGGAAGTCAATATATTAAAATACTAAAATAATTATTTAAAATCAATTATTTGTCTAAAAGGAAGTTTTTTTAACTAGAACTATTTTAAAATAAACGTTTGCTTACACGTTTAGTTTGACCATAACTATATAAGCTGTCAATTCCACCATCACGACCATAACCTGATTTTTTATAACCGCCTCCTGGCAAATTAACACCATCAACGAACCAGTCATTATGCCATATAACTCCAGCCTCTATTCTTTCAGCTGTCCACTTAGCTTTTTGATCATCAGATGTGAAAACTCCAGATGCTAATCCATAATCTGTAGAATTAGCAATATTAATAGCTTCATCTTCATTTTCAAAATCAAAAATACTTGTTACTGGCCCAAAAATCTCTTCTTGAGCAATTGTCGTTTGTACATCAACATTATCAAAAATGGTTGGTTCGAAATAGTTACCTTTACTATCTTCATATTGTTGACCACCAATTACTAACTCAGCTCCTGATTGGATTCCAGATTGGCAGTAATTTGAGACTCGTTGTAATTGTTCTTGAGAAATTAAGGGAGTTATTTCTGTTTTTTTATTATCTCCAGGACCTATTTTTAATTTTTTCGTTTTATTAATTAATTTATTTATATATTCATCTTTAACCTTTGGGTGAATGATCACTCTCGACATAGCAACACATATTTGACCCGCATTTGGTTTAAAAATTCCATTTACTGTACTTGCAACAGCCTGATCTATATCAGCATCTGGATAAATAATTGCAGCTGATTTTCCTCCTAATTCTAGATGGCAAGGAATAATTCTATCTGCTGTTTGTTTTAGTATTTCTGTTGCAACTTCAGGGGATCCTGTAAATACAACATGATTAACATTTTTATGTTTTACTAATTTTTTACCTGTAGAATCTCCATAGCCATGCAATATATTGACAACACCTTTAGGTAGCATAACTTCATTAAAAATTTTACCAAATATATTCGATGAAATTGGGCACAGCTCAGGTGGCTTAATAACTATTGTGTTTCCAACAACTAAACTAACAGCTACCGATCTAGCAAAAAGGATAATAGGGTAGTTCCATGGAACAATTTGTAAACTTACTCCAAAAGGTTCAAGTAAAGTATAATTAAAAGTATCTTTATCTGAAGGAATAAGTTTATTTTCAATCTTATCAGTTAAGCCTGCATAGTAATCAAATATGTTGGCAGCTCCTTCAAATTCTCCTGCACATTGATCGATAGTTTTTCCATTTTCTTGACTTAATAAAGTTGATCCTTCTTTTTTATATTCTCTTAATTTTTTTGAAATAGATCGCATCATATTTGATTTATCTTTAGCATTCATATCTAAAAGTACTCTTTCATTGAAAGCTCTTTTTGCTGCAGTAAAGGCAAGCTCAATTTCCTCATCAAGAGCTTCGTTTATATGATTTACAATTTGTTGATTAGCAGGATTTATAACAGCTATATTTTTCTTTGAAATTGATTCTATGAACTCACCATTTATATAATTTCTAACTTCCAATTTTACTCCTTAAAATAAAAGGTAATTGAATATTTATTAAAATATAAACAATTTTATATGTCAATATTATTTAAAAATATATTAAGATTTAAATAAATACATAATTATATCTCAATTTGAAGGAAATCTTACTTGAATATAATGGTTAGGATTTTTTGATTTTTTTATTATTGCTGGAATTATTTCTTTATAAGCTTCAAATAAGCTTTGAGGTTTGGGAAGTTGATTTTTGATAACTTCATGTAATTTTGGCAGGTTGTTAGATGGAATCATAGGAAAAATATGATGTTCTATATGATATTCCATCTTCCAATAAATAAAGCTAAAAATAGGGTTGAGACGTATTGATCTTGTAGAATATCGATGATCTTTTGTATCTTCTTTTAAACATATATGTTGAGTTATTCCCCAAACTATATTTAAGGTAGCAAAAAATTTAGGTATTAAAAACAGAAGAATTAAAAGGAAAGAATTTAAATAAAAAGACAAAAAAATTATAAATATCCATAAAAAAACAAATATTCTTGATATCATTATGCATTTAGACTTATATTTTTCTGGTATGCATTCTTTCATTACCTTGGTTTTAACTCCAAAAGCATGTTGCAAAATTTCTTTATGCAATGATTTATTTATATTTAATAGACCGATACCTGGAATAAATATAATTAAAAAATTAAAAAGATTTGGTCTCCAAAATATGCTTCCATCAACTTCAAAATCATGAGGATCAATTGATCCAGTATAGCTATGATGAAGAGAATGACTCCAACGCCATCTGGTAGGTTCAAAATTATTCATAAAACTTGAAATAAAATAAAAAAAATCATTCAATTTTCTTGTTTTGAAAGCAGTTCTATGGCCACATTCATGCCAAATAGCATCAGCTCCTCCCCAGAGAGTGCAATATGCAAGATAGCATAAAATAAACCACCATGATCCCCAAAAATATGAAGTTAAAAAACCTAAGCCTATTAGACAAATAAAATATGCTATAATGTGCCTCCAACCAGCTAGGTCGCTTCTTTTAGCAAGTTTTTTTAGAATACTTTTATCTATATTTGGTTTAAACCATTCACTTGAGGCATTGTTTATATCTATACTTATTGATTTATTATTATCCATAAAATTACTATAATTACTTAATATAATTAAAAAAAAATTAAATATTTTTTATTGATAGGTATTAGGCGAACAAAATAAATTGCTCGCCTAAAAGAGGAGGTATTATTATGTTAAATATTTATAAATAACAATAATGTCTATTTTTACCAAAACGTTTTGGTTGTCAATTGCCAATTTGTCGCTGTTTTTTTTACTTGTTAATAATTTTCTTATCCCTTGACTGATCCTGCCACTAAACCTCTAATAAAATATCTTTGGAGTAAAAAGAAAATCAGCAATGGAACAGTCATTGATACAAAAGCACCAGTCGTTAGAATTTCCCAATTTTCCCCCCTAGATCCTAGTAATTCTCTAAGTTTTGCAGTAATAATTATTTCACTTGGAACTTGATCTAAAAAAACCAATCCAACAAGTAAGTCATTCCATACCCACAAAAATTGTAGAATAAATATTGAAGCAAAAGCAGGTATTGAAAGAGGTATAATAATCCTTGTAAATATATCATAATGAGTTGCTCCATCAACTCTAGCAGCCTCAATCATTTCGTGCGGGAGCGATTTGATAAAATTTCTTAAAAGGAAAGTCGTTGAAGCTAAGCCAAATCCCGTGTGAGCCATCCATACTCCCGGATAAGATTTGGAGCTTATATTAAATAATGCCCCGATATCATTATAAATACTTAATAAAGGTATTAGAGACATCTGCAAAGGAACAACTAGAGAGGCTATAATGATTGCAAATAATGTATCTCTTCCATAAAATTTCATCCAAGATAGAGCATAAGCAAAAAAAGAACATATTATCAATGGAATGATCGTAGAAGGAATTGCTACCGTTAAAGTATTTATAAAAGCTTGACCAACACCCTCTTTAAATAAAACTTCTTTATAATTTT
>CEUZ01066260.1_pt1 | contig 17736 bp, 17 predicted proteins | sample 361511 | NCBI WGS metagenome assembly CEUZ01 (sample SAMEA2622822, study PRJEB7988) | marine metagenome | biome: marine biome (ENVO:00000447); feature: surface water layer (ENVO:00002042); material: "saline water (ENVO:00002010), including plankton (ENVO:xxxxxxxx)" | depth 5 m
ACAAGTCTCATTAGATCAAAGAAATGACAACACTTTTCAACTAAAGTCCCTCCAGTATTAATTGCAAATCTATTCCAGTCGTCTACTTTATGTAAAAAAGGAAATCGATGTTCACGAATAGAAAGCATTTTAATTTCACCAATTACATTATTGTGTACTTCACTAATTAACTGTTTTACTGGAGGCATGTATCTGTATTCCATTCCAGTCCAAATTATCTTGGAATAATTTTTTGAAAGTAACTCAAATTTTTTACAATCATCAGTAGTTGTGCATAAAGGTTTTTCTATTAACAAATGTTTATTTGTTTTTAAAATTTGTTCTAATATATTGATGTGTGTAAAATTTGGTGTAGCAATAATATAAGCATCTGCAATATTTTGACTTATTAACTCATTTAAATTATTATAAAACTTTGCAGACTCCTTAACTAAAGATTTTGCTTGGCTTCTTGAACTTTCGTTGGTGTCACAAACTGCTACTACCTCTGCATTTTCAATAATATTAATATTTTGAATATGTTCCTGTCCCATTACGCCAGCTCCAATTATTCCATATTTTATAGTCTCTCTCATATTGTATATGTTGGTATCTTTAATTTTTTTCCTAAATTTTTAATATCTTCTATTATATCACCATAAGTAAAGGCTAGATGATGCTCTAAACCACTTAAAATAATATTTTTAATTTTTTTATATGTATTTTTTCCCAAACTTATTACACCTGATGTTCCAGAAAAAGAGTTTTTTCTCCTAAGCACCGTTCCTTTCATTAAAAAAAATTTTAATTTATTTTCTGATTTTGAAACACGAAATATTGTAATTTCTCCAGATTTAAATGCAAAATTATGAAGTAAAGGTTTTCTTCTATTTGAGTGAACTGTTGCACTAGAAGTATTTTTTTCAGCCATACTTATAGGGGCAAGACCGCAGTGCCAAAAAACCGTGGTATTATCTTTCTCATCTACATCGACAATATCTACTAGCAAGGAAGGTTTATTATTTAATTGATTTAATATGTTACAACTTAAACTACCAAGAACATCACTTTCACACGCACAACTTATTTTCTTTTCATTCATCATAGCCATTGGTCCACATGAAGCACATCCATATTCTGTAAACATTTCAGGCCAACAACGTACAGCAAAAGCATCAATATTTTCTTTTTGTTGAATTTGTTCAAGTCCATGGAACAAAGATATACTTTTATTTACTTCTTTTTGATTTAACTGATTTAAGTTTTGTAGATTATTATTAATACTTCTCTTAGTGATATTAATAGTCTTTGTTTCAACTTTACTTGAAATATCAAATAATTTTGGCAAATTTAGCTTTGTTATTTTTGCATCAAATATTTTTTTCAATTCTTTAGTATTGAAATCACAGGTATCAAATCCCTCAGGTCTTTCACCAATTAGACCTAAATTTGGTTTTTTAAATACAATTAAATTTTTATTAAATTTTTTTGAAATTAGAGTACTTTTCAAATAATTTTTTTTTGTAAAATGATTTTTATTTTTTACAAATTTTAATATTTCCTTAGAAAAAGACTTTTCATCATTTGAGTAAATTACAAAATTGGAATAAAATTTATTTTTAATTAAAGAATGCAATCCTAAATTAACACCACAAAGCGAATTTAGTCTTAATCGTCCCCCAGTTCTCTTTTCCTTAAATGATATAAATAAAATTGGTTTTTTAAATTTTTTAACAAACGAAGAAATAAATTTTGCATCTGTAAAAGTAGATTGTATAACTATAAATTTTGTACATTTACTATTTTCAAAAAATTTTAGTGCTTCTTTTCCAATTTTGTCATTAACAATTAAATCATCAAAAAATTTAATGCCTCTATTTAATTTATTTATAATATTTATTGTTTTCTTTAATTTTTTCTTAGCATACTCAATATCAAAAGTTTCTCTTGCTAAGCCTAAGCACCCAATCATTAAAAACCTTTATACGTATTATTAAATATTATAGATTTTTTTTGAATTAAATTTTTTTTTATAATATTAAAAATAGAAGGTATTTGATTAATAGCTAACATCTCTAAGTGATTGTTTTTGTTGAATAGTTTAATTAAATGTAAGTATTTGCTTTTTCTATAAGATTCCATAATAATTATAAAATTTATTAATTTTTTATGCATTTTTAATCCTTGTATAACGTTTTAGGATATGTTTTAAAGTTAAAAAAATTGGAGGAAAAATGATTAAATATTTTTTTAAAGCCTTTTCAATTGCTTTAATTTCAATCTCATTGACATTAATTTCTGCAGTTTCTTTCGCTGCTACTGATGTAAGAATCATGTGGTATGGAGATGGAGATAAGGAAAATGTGCCAATGCAAGCACAAATAGATGCATTTAATGCAGCTAATCCAGATATTAACGTAATATTAGATATTGTACCTTATGATGCAATTATGAATACTTTACCTATTCAATTAGCAGCTGGAGAAGGTCCTGATATTGCTCGTGTAACAGATCTTGGTGGTTTAAATAAATATTATGCTGATATTACCGCTCATGTTGCTGATCCTAGTTACTACGAAAAAAGTTTTGGGCCATTTTTAAATTGGTATCGTAAATCTGGTGATACAACTTCAATACATGGTTTCCATTCTACAATGACAGTAACGGGTCCATATGTGAATAAAACATTATTCGAACAAGCTGGCGTTGATCTTTTAGGTCCTGGTGCTACTTGGGAAGAATGGGCAGCAGTAGCTAATGAAGTTGCTGGTAAAGTAGGGGCTCCTATTCCAATGGCTTGGGATAGATCCGGTCACCGTGTTTCTGGCCCAGCAATTTCAATGGGCGCTAAATATTTTGATTCTAATGGAGATCCAAAGCTAGTTGATGATGGTTTAAAATCAATGACTCAAATGCTTTATGACTGGCATCAAGATGGCACTATGTCAAAAGATCTTTGGGGTTCAGTTTCTGGAACAAAATATCATGCTCCAAATGATTGGTGGAATGCTGCAGAAGTAGTATTTATGATGAGTGGTTCTTGGCAAATTGGAAGATTTGCTAATGAAGTAGGCGATGATTTTGACTGGTGGGCAGTTCCGGCTCCTTGTGGCCCAGCTGCTTGTACAGGAATGCCAGGTGGGAACGCATTACTAGCATTTACTGCTAATGATGCTGTAGGTAAAGTAATGGATTATTTATCTAGTAAAGAAAAACTAAGTGAATTTATAGGTCAAGTTCTTGCTATTCCTGGCCACTTAGACTTGCAAGTTGATTATCAAACTGATGATCCTAATGCGAAACATGCACTAAACACTTTTGCAGGTGCTGTTCCGACTATTGATCAAGTTGCTTTTGATCTTCAAGCACACGTTGATAACCGTATTATGTTTAATGCGATTATATCAAGATTAGGGCAAGCAATTGTTGGAGAAATGACAATGGAAGAAGCTTGGACTCGTATGGATGAAGATGTTGAAAAACAACTTAAAGAGAAATACGGCGGATAATTATATCCAAATTTATAAAAACATAAAGCTGCTCAAAATGAGCAGCTTTTTCTTGAAATACTTTAATGAAAAATACTAGAAATCAAATCAAATCTTTTTTCATTAGAATTTTAAATATCCCTTTTGCTTTTTTCATGCATGCAATTGATCTAATAATGTGGCCAATTCAAAAAATTATAGGAGTAAGAAATATGCCCTATATTTTTTTGCTTCCAAACTTAATTTTTTTTGGATTATTTGTCATCATTCCACTTGGGGCAAATATTTTCTTTTCACTTTCATCGGGAGATGAACTATTATTTGCTGAAAGAGAGCTTCCTACTACAAAACAATATGATGAGTTGCTTACCTGTGATAACTATTTAAATCCAAATACATGTACAGAAGATTTTTTTTGGAGAGGTGTTTACAACACTATATTTTTTGTTTTTTTTCAAGTTGGTTTAATGATTTTCTTTTCTGTTTTAACAGCAGTAATCTTAAATAAAAATATTATTGGTAGGGGGTTTTTTAGATCAGTATTCTTTTTTCCTGTTTTATTATCTCCTGTTGTTGTTGGTTTAATATGGCAATGGATACTTCTTAAAAATGGAGCCTTTAATGCAGTTATAGAATCTTATGGAGGTAATAAAGTATCATTTTTAACTGATCCTTCTTGGGCTATGGCATCAGTAATTTTTGTTTCAATTTGGGCGCATATGGGTTTCTATACTTTAATTGTTCTTGCAGGCCTTCAGGCAATACCTCCAAATTTATACGAGGCAGCTGAAATGGATGGAACTAGTAGAGAGAGAATTTTTTTTAGAATTACCTTGCCTCTGCTTATGCCTAATTTGCTCGTAGTGTTTATTCTCGCCTCAATTAAAGGTGTACAAACATTTGATGAAATTTACGTATTAACCGGTGGTGGTCCTGGAACATCTACATCGCTAATTGTTCAGTATATATTTACTACAGGATTTGCTTCATCTGGATCAGTTCAAAATTTTGGTCTTGCAGCGGCAGCATCAATGATACTTGGGGTAGTGCTTTTAATTTTAACTCTCATGCAACTGTATTTTAGTAGAAATAAAGAAAGTAAACATCAAGAAATTTAATATGTCAGATACAAAATCAACTTTAATAGAAATTGCTACTAAAAAAAGATATAAAAATAAATATCATTGGACTGATTATTTCTCCTATTTTTATTTATTTTTAGGTGTGTTATTAATGTTTGGTCCTGTTGTGTGGTTAGGATTATCTTCACTTAAGACACAGGCTGGCATTCAAGAATATCCTCCAACAATACTTCCACTTTCACAAATTCAAGTTCAAGTTGATGGATATGATAAACCTTTACCAATTTTTAATGTTACACAGGAAGATGGATCAGTAAAACAGCTAGCTCAAATAAAGAGAATTGGAATTAAAGCCAAAATGGTTGATCCTCTAAATCCAGAAGAAACAATCAAGGTTCCTATAGATAAAAGAGAAAAAATTAGAGAATTTAAAATTCAATGGGAGAATTATGTTGATCCTTTAAGAAAATATAATTTTCTTCTTTATTTTAAAAATTCAACTTTCATCACTGTTATTGCAACAATTATAACTTTAATAATTAATTCAATGGCAGCCTATGCTCTTTCTATTTATGAATTTAGAGGTAAAAACTTTGCTCTTGTTTTTGTTATTGGAACTTTGCTTATACCTTTAACAATAATATTGGTACCAGTGTTTTATGTTATTGCAAATTTTGGAATGATAAACTCATTATGGGGTGTAATATTACCTGGGGCCGCAACACCAACAGGAGTTTTTTTATTACGTCAGTATATGCTTACATTACCTAGAGAACTTATAGAGGCAGCAAGAATGGATCATGCTAGTGAATGGGCAATCTATTGGCGAGTTGTTTTACCATTATCTATTCCAGCGATTGCTGTTTTAGCAATTTTCTCAATAATGTGGCGATGGAATGATTTCTTATGGCCTTTGATTGTTTTATCAAAAAGTGAAGTTTACACACTGCAGATTGGTTTGAATGCATTTCACGGTGAACTTACCAGTCAATGGAATTATGTTTTATCTATGACTATGGTAACGCTTTTACCAATTGCAATAATTTTTGCTTATTTACAAAAATTTATAACAACGGGAATAGCAAGTACAGGTATGAAATAATGTCAATAAAACCACTGATTCTTTTTGATCCATTTCCAAGAAATGAAGAAATGGTTTTTACTGAAGATGTAAAATCTGAATTAAATAAAATTTCAAGATTAGTTTATCACTTTGGGAGTAGAGCACCAGAGGCCCTAATTGAAAAGAATTTAGAGGATATTGAAATTTTAGTTGGACAAACTGCCATGCCAAAAGAACGTTTAGATAAATCTAAGAAAATCAAGGCTATTATTAACGTAAAAGCTAATTGGGAACCAAATATTGATTATCATGAAGCTCACAAGAGAGGAATATATGTTTTGTCAGCTGCTCCCGCAATGGCCCCAGCAGTAGCTGAAGCTTGCCTTGGTTATGCAATTTCTTTGTCTAGAGATGTATTAGGAGTTTATAAAAAATTTTTAAAATCAGAAGAGCAATACGGAATTAAACAAAATAAATATGCTTACACATTATTTAATTCCAAAGTAGGTTTTATTGGTTTTGGAAATTTAGCAAAAAGTTTACTTACCCTTTTGGAGCCATTTCATTGCAATGTTTCAGTTTATGATCCATGGCTATCTGAAGACTATTTGTTAAAACAAAATGTACAACCTACTTCTCTGGAAAGTGTGTTATCTAATAATGAATTTATTTTTATTTTAGCTGGAGTTACAACTGAAAATGAAGGATTTATAAATAGAGATAAACTTAATCTTATTAAAAAAAATAGTTCAGTCATTTTAGTTAGTAGAGCAGAAGTGGTTGACTTTGATGCTTTTATAGAATTAGCAGAAAATGAACATTTTAGAGCAGCTATTGATGTTTTTCCAGTTGAACCTGTTCCAAAGAATTCTAATTTTAGAAAAAAATCAAAAATTTTATTTACATCTCATGTTGCAGGGGCTCTACATTATTCATATAAAAATATTAGAGAAATGATGATGAGTGATATCAAAAATATTTTAAAAGGAATGCCTCCATTAAATTTACAAAGAGCTGATCCGGATAAAGCTATAATGAGAAGGGATAGATAAATGACTGAAATAATTCTTAAGGATATTTTTAAAAGTTATGATCAAACAGAAGTTATTCACGGTGTAAATCTAAAGGTAGAAAGTGGTAAATTTTTAGTTCTTGTAGGTCCCTCAGGTTGTGGAAAATCAACATTACTAAGAATTATTGCAGGATTGGAGAGAATTACATCTGGTGAAATATTAATTGATGGAAATGAAGTGAGCAATATTCCTGCTTCTGAAAGAGGATTAGCAATGGTTTTTCAATCATATGCTTTATACCCTCATATGTCTGTTTTTAAAAATATGGCATTTGCTCTAGAAAATTTAAAAATGGATAAAAAAATAATTGAAGAAAAAGTAAATAGTGCTGCAAAACTTTTACAGATAGAAGATTATCTTCAAAGAAAACCTAAGGCACTCTCAGGTGGTCAACGTCAAAGAGTTGCAATCGGTAGAGCGATAGTTAGAGATCCAAAAGCTTTTTTATTTGATGAACCTTTATCTAATCTTGATGCTGAACTTCGTGTTACAATGAGAAAAGAACTTTCATCTTTGCATGAAAAAATTGGCGGTACTATGATTTATGTTACTCATGATCAAGTAGAAGCTATGACACTTGCCGATCAAATTGTTGTATTAAATAATGGTTATGTAGCGCAAGCAGGAGCACCACTTAATTTGTATAATAATCCAAGCGATATTTTTGTAGCCGGTTTTATAGGTTCACCAAAAATGAATTTTATAAAGATTACTGCTGATGAAAATGCTGGATCATTTAATTTATGTTCGGACTCATTTAATTTAAAATCTGGTCATAAAAATTTAAAGCATAACTCTATTTACACACTTGGTATAAGACCCGAACATATTGAAGTTACCAATAAGGAAGATTCTGATTTAATTGTAAATGTTGATTTTTCAGAGCAACTTGGAAGTGAGACATATTTTTATTGTAATAGCAAAGATATCAATCAACTCATTGTTCATCATACAGGTCAGTATAAAATTAACAAAGGAGATGAACTATATTTACGATTTAAAAGAGATTCATTACACCTTTTTAGTGAAGATGGAATGTCAGTAACTAATAATTAAAATTTATGAATTCAAAAAAAATAGGTGTGGCAGTAATTGGAACTGGTATGGCAGCTAAACCACATGCTTTAGCATTAAATGATATCAAAGAAAAAATAGATGTAATTGGAGTTTTTTCTCGCAATAAAAATAATAGAGAAAAATTTGCAAAAAATTATAATTTTGAAACTTTTCCAGATATTGAATCAATTCAGAATAATACTGAAGTTGATATGGCAATACTTATAACACCGCCAAACCAAAGATTAGAACTTGTAAATAAATTAAGTAGTGCAGGAAAACATATTTTAATGGAAAAACCTATTGAAAGAACATCAGAAAATGCAGAAAAAATAGTTTCTATTTGTGAAAAAAATAATGTTAATTTAGGAATAGTTTTCCAACATAGATACAGAAAATCATCTATTAAATTAAAATCATTGATTGAAGAAAATAAGTTTGGTCCAATTTATTCAGCTCAAATTAATATCCCTTGGTGGAGAGAGCAGTCTTATTATAATGAACAAGGAAGAGGGACATATGAAAGAGATGGAGGAGGCGTCCTTATTAGCCAAGCAATACACACACTAGATCTGATTTTAAATCTTTTGGGTGATGTTAAAGAAGTCCAAGTAATGACAGAAACTACTAAGTTCCATACAATGGAGTCAGAAAACTTTGTAACAGGTGGTTTAAAATTTAAGACAGGTGTTATTGCTTCACTGTATGCAACTACATCTGCATTTCCAGGTGCTCCTGAGTCGATAGTTCTGCACTGTGAGAAGGTAACAGTAAAATTAGAGGCAGGAATTCTAAATATAAATTGGAGAAATGGTAAAGTTGAACAATTTGGTGAAGAGTCTGGAACTGGAGGAAGTGCTGACCCAATGGCTTTTCCTTTTGATTGGCATAAAGATTTGATTATTGATTTTGCAAATTCTATTTTATCTCAAAAAACATTTAGAGTTTCAGGAAAAGAGGCGTTAAAAGTTCATTATTTGATTGATGCAATCATGCAATCATCAAAACAAAGCAAACTTATATCTATGGAATAAATAATAATCATGAGAAAAATTAAAGTAGCAGCAATGGGAGTTGAACATAGACATATATTTGGTCAATTAAAAGGTATGTTAGATTTAGATTGTGAATGTATAGGTTGGTGGAATGATGGCGATAATAAAATAACTCAAGATTTTAAAAATAAATATCCAGCTATTCCTCGCTTTGAAAAAAAAAATCATATTTTAGATAATAGTGATGTTGACCTTATATTAATTGCAGATATCCCTGTGAAAAGAGCTTCACTTGCAATAGAGTGTATGAATGCAGGTAAAGATGTGATGTTAGATAAACCAGGTTGTACAACTTTAGAACAACTTAAGAATATTGAAAATACAATTAAAAAAACAGGAAGAATATTTTCTATTGATTTTTCAGAAAGATTTGAAGTACCTTCAGTTCAAGTAGCATACAACTTAATTCAAGATGGCGAAATTGGTGACGTTGTTCAAACAATCGGAATGGGTCCTCATAGACTTAATATAAGCACTAGACCAGATTGGTTTTTTGATGATGAAAAATATGGAGGTATTCTTTGTGATATTGCTTCACATCAAATAGATCAGTTTATGTATTTTACTGAATCCAAGTCAGCTCAAATTATTAGCTCTTCTGTTGGAAATTTTGCAAATAAAGAGCACACTAAATTTCAAGATTTTGGAGAAATTTTAATTCGTAGTGATAAAGCCCAGGGCTATATAAGAGTGGATTGGTATACACCAGATGCATTACCAAATTGGGGTGATGGACGTTTAACTATTTTAGGTACAGAAGGGTATATTGAATTAAGAAAATATGTAGATGTAGCTGGAAGAAACGGCACAGACCATCTTTTTCTAGTTAATAATAGTAGATGCGAACACATAGATTCTTCAAATGAGCCGCTAACTTATTTCATAAAATTGAAAAACGATATAATCAATAGAACTGATACTGCAATGAAACAAAAACATTGTTTAAAAGTAATGGAACTCGCAATTAATGCCCAAACTTTATCTAATAAATTAGGATATCTAGAATAATTAATGGAAAAAGATTATAAAAAGTTAATATCAAAATATTTAAAAGATACTATTGATTCCACATCAATTTTTGACTGCCATACTCATCTTTTTCCACCTGAGCACAAAAATTATTATTTATCTGGTTTAGAAAACATATTAAATTATCATTATTTAATTGCTGAATTATTAACTATTGCTGGCACATCTACCAAAGAGTTTTATTCATTGGAGCATAGCAAAAGGGCTAATTTAATTTGGGATGAATTGTTTCAAAAAAGAACACCTATGTCAGAATCTTGCAAAGGTGTTATCACAACATTAAATCATTTTAATATATCTATAAAAAATAAAAATTATTATGAAATTGACAAAGAATTAAAAAGTAAGAACTATTCTGACAAAGATATCTTAAATATTTGTAATATTAATTCATTAGTTATGACTAACAATCCCTTTGATGATGAAGAATGGTCATTATTTGAGAGAAATGATTGGGATAGAAATATATATCTATCTTCTATGAGGCTAGATAATTTATTAAATGATTCTGATAGCTTAATTAAAAAAAAATTTGAAAATAATCAATCAATAATTTCTTTTCTTGAAAAGTGTTATAATCAATCAAAACCTGTTTATGCTGCTATATCTGCTAGTACAAATGAATTTAAGCAATTGTTAAAAAACAATTTATGGAAGGAAATATTAACATGGCTTAATAATAAAAAACTTCCACTTTCATTAATGTTAGGAGTTAAAAGAGCTATCAATAAAGATTTTGGATTAGCTGGAGATGGTATTGGCGACATAGATCTTAAGGATTTATCTAAATTATGTAACTCACACCCTAATAATAAATTTTTTGTAACCTGCCTTTCCTTAAATGATCAACATGAACTTACAGTGCTTGTAAGAAAACATCCTAATTTAAAGATGTTTGGTTTTTGGTGGTTTATGAATCAACCAAGTTTAATTGAACAGATGTTAAAAATGCGCATAGATATGCTAGGCTTGTCTATTATTCCTCAACATTCAGATGCTAGAGTTACTGATCAGCTGATATACAAATGGTCTAAATTTAAAAAAATATTGCATAAAGTTCTTTTAGAATATTATGTTGATTTGAATGAAAACAATTACGAAATTGATTTAGAAGTTATTAAAAATGATATTTCAAATTTATTAAATAATAACGCAAAAAATTTTCTTAATATCAAATAACTATTTAGATAGTAGATTTAAATATTTGTAGCTAATTTTTATTGCTTCAAAAGGATCTTTATTGCATTCATCTTGTTCTACAATGAACCATTTACAGCCTGAATTTTCAGCTTCAAAAATTATTCTGGGAATATTTAAATTTCCTTGCCCTAATTCAGCATAAAAACCTTCATCATTTTCATTAATTACAAAATCCTTTAAGTGGATTAAAGGAAGTCGATTATTAAGATGAATACACCAATCGATCGGATTATGTCCTCCTTTTTGAATCCAAAAAATATCAGGTTCACCTTGAACATTGTGGTGATTTGTTTTTCTATAAATTCTTTCTAAAATTGTTTCATTTTCAATTTTTTTAAACTCAATTGCATGATTATGATAACAAAGCACTTTACCTGATTCTTTCATTATTGAGCCTGCTTTATCAATTTTTTTTATAAATAAATCAATTTCCTTAATACTATTTAAATTGACATTTAATGGATATGGTAGAGCGGTATATATGCAGTCAAAAATATTCAATTTTTCAATTATTTTATTTGTATTATTAATAATTAATTCATTAGGTTCGTGTGTAGCACAAATTAATAATTCTAAATCATCACATATGTTCTTAACAATTCTTGGATTAATTGGACCTATACTACTAACCTGAATAGCAGAATAACCTATATTTTTTACTTTTTGCAATGACTTAACTAAGTCCTTTTCTGTCTGACAGAAATTTCTAATAGTGTAAAGTGTTAAAGCGATTTGTTTCTTATTCATAAAGAATTACTAATCATTTCATTTATTTTATTTTCATATTTCTTTCCATTTATTGGTAGTTCTACTTCAACATTATTTAAACCTGAATAAATCATTGCATTTATTAGCTCTACAGAATGTATTCCTTCTCGGCCATCAACAAAAAGTTTTTCTTTACCTAAAATATGATTTGTAAAATTTTGAATTATATTTTCATGCCCTCCTAAAATTTCATCCACATATTCATATTTTTCTACTGAATTAGCAGGAAATTCAAAAAGTGTTTTAGAATTTTTAATGTAATCACTAGAAGGAGTTTCATTTATATTAAAAATAATTTTATTATTTTCAACAACTATTAATCCATTTTCACCAGCAATTTCTAACCTATTAATTCCAGGTGATTCTCCAGTTGTAGTAACAAAAATACCGTGTGCACCATTTTTGTATTTTAAAAAACTTGTCACATCATCTTCAACTTCAATTTCGTGGAAACGACCTAATTTAAGACGAGTATAAACACTTTCAGGCAAACCAAATAACCATTGCCATAAATCAAGCTGATGAATACTTTGGTTTATTAATACTCCTCCTCCTTCACCACTCCATTTAGCTCTCCAATCAGAAATTTTGTAATAATAGTTTGTTCTCAACCAGTCGGTAATTGTCCAATGTATTCTATGAATTTTACCCAATTGATTATCATCAATAATTTTTTTTAATTTTTTATAAATTGGAATAGTGCGTTGATTTAGCATTACTCCAAAAGAAGCATTGCAATTATTTGCAACCTCAATTAATTTCTTACAATTATTTGCCGTTACCGCTAAAGGTTTTTCAACAATAGTATGTTTTCCATTCTTTAAAGATTGAATAGCAAGAGGAACATGGGAATCATGTGGAGTGGCTATTATTACTGCTTCAATATTTTTGTTATTAAAAAATTCGTGTATATTATTATAAAATAATACCTGTGGAAAATTTTCTTTATATTTCATATTGAGATCACATACACCTTCTAAGGAAGCATTGGTTACAGTATTAGATAAAATTGTTTTTGCGTGATTACTGCCCATACCACCAATACCGACGATGCCATATTTTACTATTTTGTTTATCATTATAAATAAATATGTTTGTTCTTTTGAAGTTATAAATTTAATAATAAATTAAAATATCATAGAGTAGAATAAATGATTAATTTAAACAAAGCAAACATAGGATTGATTAAAAATATTAATACATATCCTAAATATAATATTGAGAAAATGCAAAATACCATTCTTCATTTTGGAGTAGGAAATTTTCATAGAGCGCATCAGGCTTTTTTTGTACATGAAATTATAAACGCTAATAAAGATTTATCTATTATTGGAATAAATTTGAGATCAAAAGATACAAAAGAGATTTTAGAAAAACAAAATTATTTATACTCTTTGCTTGAATGTTCTAAAAATAGAAATAAAATTCATGTGATTAATTCAATAAAAAAAATATTATATGGCCATGAAGATAAAAAAGAAATAAGGAAATTAATATCTAATAGTTTTACTAGAATTATCACTATAACGATTACTGAAAAAGGTTATTGTTATGACAATCTAAATAAGTGTTTAAATTACAATTATGAAATACAAAATGACTTTGAAGATAAAAACTTATTTACCTTAGTTGGGCACTTATCGTATGGTTTGATAGAAAGATTTAATAAAAATAAGGAGGAATTATACATTATAAGTTGTGATAATCTCTCAAATAATGGAAAAATTTTAAAAACTGTAATTCTAGATTTTATAAATAATGTAAATAAAAATGCCGCTTCTTGGGTTAATCAATCAGTTTATTTTCCTTCTACAATGGTTGATTGTATAGTTCCTAATAGTAAGAAATTGGCAAATGAAATTAAGTTAAATTATTGCGATGAAGCGTTGGTTATTTGTGAGTCATATAGAGATTGGTATATTGAAAATAAAGATGACTATTTAAAAACTATTTTATCTCACAAAGATATTAAATTTGTTGAAAATGTTTCATTTTATGAACAGATAAAGTTAAAGATGTTGAATGCTTCTCATTCAGCTGTTGCCTACATAGGCCTTCTTTTAGATTATAAATATGTACATGAGGTAATAAACAACAACATATGCTATAAATTTATAAATACATATCTAGAGCGTGAAGTTATACCTACAATTTTATTGGAAGATCAATTTGATATTCAAAAATATAAAAAAATTATTTTATCAAGATTTAAGAATAAATTTTTAAACCATAAACTTGAACAAATTGGGGCTGATGGATCTTTTAAAATTCCAATCAGAATTATAGATACTTATGTGAACAGACAAGTGAAATTCAAATATAATTTTACCTTTATTATAATTGCATCATGGATATATTTTTTATCAGGTAAAACCATTAAAGGTAATAACTACAGTGTAATAGATCCAAATAAAAATGAATTAATGAAAATTATATCAGAAAATAAGAATTTTATTGGGGAAATTTTAAAGATTAAAAAAATTTTTGATTTATCTGAAAGTGACAGGATAGAAATGCAAAAAGGTGTTAATTATTTTTACAATAAAATTGAAAAAGTTGGACTACAGAAAGTTCTAGGTGAAATTGTAAAGAAATTATAAGTTATTTATTTTGTAATATTTTTATTGCACCTTTTAATTCACTAAGACCTTTCATTCTGCCTAATAAAGAGTAGCCAGGGATAATTTTTTTATTTTTGTCATCCAATATTGTATGTCCATGATCAGGTCTCATAGGAATATTAGAATGCTTATGGTTTATTTTTTCTCTCCTTCTTTCTTCTTTAAGTATTAATTTGATAATCTCGATCATATTTATATCACCATCTAAGTGTGCAGATTCATGAAAATCATAACTATTGGGATATCTTTTAATATTTCTAAGGTGGATAAAATTAATGAATTTTCCATATTTAGAAATTATTTTTTTTAAATTGTTTTTTTTACTTACTCCTAGTGAACCTGTACATAAAGTAAGACCTATAGCATCATTATTATATATTGAAGTTATAAATTGTATATCTTTTTCATTAGACATAACTCTAGGTAATCCATAAATGTTATAAGGAGGATCATCGGGATGAATACAATATTTAATATTTTGTTCTTTAAGAATTGGATAAATTTCATCTAAAAAAAGTTTTAGATTATTTCTTAAATCACCATGTTTTAGTTCTTTAAAAGCATCTATTTCATAATTTAAATCATTAATAGAGTATTTCCTATCTGTAGCTGCTAAACCACCTAACAAGGATTTTTTTAAAAATTTTATTTCTAAAGATGTCATTTTATTCAATATTTTTTTAGATAAATTAATATCTTTAGAAGTATATCTATTAATTGCATCCTTGGATTTTAAAATAAAATTTTCAAAAGCACATACATGCAAATGATTGTATTTTAATGCAATTGATCCATTTGGTAACTTAAAATTTAAGTCTGTACGAATCCAATCAACCAAAGGCATAAAATTATAACATACAATTTTAATATTTTGCTTTCCCAGATTAACTAAGGATTTTTTGTATTGATCAATATAGTATTTGTACTTTCCATCTCTTTTTTTTATATCATTATGTACTGGAAGACTTTCAACTACACTCCATTTAAGATTCTTTTTTTGAGAAATTTTATGTTTTTCAATGAATTTTTTTCTTTTTATTATTTCATGATTTGTCCATTTTTCACCATACTTCACATTAGCTAATGAGGTAACTATTCCTGTTACACCAATTTGTCTTATATCATTGAGAGATGAAGGATCATGTTGCCCAAACCATCTAAAAGTATATTCCATATTTAAAGTATATTATTATAAGTGTTTTAAAAAAAAACAACTTAAATTATAATAATACAAAATGTCAAAAATAAAAATTTGTGCAATCGGTGAAAGCATGATTGAAATTACAAATATTCAAGGCAGTAAATTTGTACAGTCCTTTGCTGGTGATACCTTAAACTTCTTAAGTTATCTAAATAAAAAAAACATATCTGCAGATTATTTAACTGCAGTAGGAGGTAGTAAAATAAATAAAGATTTTTTTTATTTATTAAAATCACGATCTATTTCTAATAAATTTATACATGTAGATAATAAAAATGAAACTGGATTGTATTTAATTAAGAATGATAATAAAGGTGAAAAGAGTTTTTATTATTGGCGGGACAATAGTGCTGCAAAAATACATTTAAATAAATTAAACTATAATAAAATATCAGTAGCTTTAAAGAAATACGATTATTTGTATTTTTCGGGTATTACTTTATCGGTTATTTCAAACAAAAAACAAAATGAATTATTATATGCAATTAAAAAAATAAAAAATCATAATGTAAAAATAATTTTTGACTTAAATGTTAGAGTTAAAAGATGGTTATCCAAAAAAACTTTAACTAATTCTATGAATCTTTTTTTGCCATATATTGATATTTTATTTTGCAGTGGTGAAGATATAAAAAATTGGAAAAATAATCAAAGTTTAGAATTCTTTAAAAATTTTGTTAAATTTTATAATATAAAACATGCAATTTTCAGACAAAATGCATCTAAAAATTATGTTTTCTTAAACAATAGTTTATATCAAATAATGAACAAAACTAAAAAAAAAATTATAGATTCTTCAGGAGCAGGGGATGGCTATAATGCAGCCTATATTTCTGAGTATTTAATTTCTAATGATGTATATAGATCTCTTAAATCAGCTCATTTTTTAGGTTCAAAAATAGTAATGAAAAAAGGCGCAATAGTATGACAAGTGTTAGTATTGATTTAATAAATCTATTAAGAGAGCAAAAATTTTTACCTATAATTAATTCTAAAGAAATTGAAGAAGATATTCGTAAAATTGATTCATTATTAAAAAAAAACAACTCTATTAAGTGTATTGAAGTTACTCTAAGAGAAGAAAGATCATTTGATAATGCAATAGCATTAAAAGAAAAATTTCCTTTTATTTATTTTGGCTTAGGATCAATATTAAATATTGAGATGTATAATGAATACAGTAGTAATAAATTTGATTTTTATGTCTCACCAGGCTTAATCCCTGAAATTATTTCTTTAAACCTAAAAAATTATATACCTGGCGCAGAAACAATTAGTGAATTTAATACTCTGCAAAATTTTAACTTTAAGTTAGTGAAATTTTTTCCCGCTAGTTTAAGTGGAGGTCCAGAAAAATTAATATCAATTCAAAATATTTATAAAAAATTAAATTTCATTCCTACAGGTGGTATTAATAAAAATAATATGAATAATTATTTGCAACTAAAAAATGTTGTATGCGTAGGTATGTCAAATTTCTAAAAAAATTAATTTTTTTTTCTTTTTTGAATAAATAAATATAATTCGGAAATTTTATTTGAAGCACTTTTAGTGAATAGACCTGGAACAATAGCATGTGTGAATGCTTTTGTTCCTGCAATTATTAAATTCAATGCTACTCTTAATGCTATTAACATATGTAAGAAATAGCTTTCATTAGCTTCTTTTAGATGTTTTTTTGATGAATTGATCAAATTAATTTGTCCTTGTCATTGTACATAGAATTTCAAAAGCTATTGTTGCACCTATATGTGAAGTCATATTATTTATATCAAATGGTGGTGAAACTTCTACGACATCTGCACCAATAAATTTAATTTTATTTAAAGCTCTTATAATTGTTTGCGATTCTCGAACAGTAAATCCTCCTACTTCAGGAGTGCCTGTTCCAGGAGCATAAGTACAATCTATACCATCAATATCAAAAGTTAAATATGTATGTATATCTCCAAGAACACTATAAATTTTATCTATGACTTTATTAAATCCCATTTCATGAAAATCATCTATTGTTATAATAGTAACACCTTGTTCTTTTGCCCAATTTAAATCATCTGGATGGTACAATGATCCTCTAATACCAAGCATTACGTATTTTTTTGGGTCAATTAAGTTTTCTTC
>CEUZ01120662.1_pt1 | contig 17724 bp, 10 predicted proteins | sample 361511 | NCBI WGS metagenome assembly CEUZ01 (sample SAMEA2622822, study PRJEB7988) | marine metagenome | biome: marine biome (ENVO:00000447); feature: surface water layer (ENVO:00002042); material: "saline water (ENVO:00002010), including plankton (ENVO:xxxxxxxx)" | depth 5 m
CCCGCAAAATTGGAACCCGGATAATAAACGCTGGTGACGGCAGCCATGCCCACCCAACCCAATCTCTCCTTGATCTTTACACAATAAGAGACCACTTTAGTACTTTTTCTAATCTAAAGGTGGTTATTGTTGGAGATGTACTCTATAGCAGAGTAGCACGGTCTAACCTTTGGGGTCTGGCTCTTATGGGAGCAACAGTCGTGCTTTGTGGTCCACCTACTCTTATTCCTCGAGATTTTATTAATGATGACTTTAAGTATAAAAAGCATCCTTTTTCACGAATTAACATTGAGCATGATATAAATATCGCTCTAGAAAATGCAGATGTTGTAATGCCGCTTCGTCTACAAAAAGAGAGGCAACATGGTGGTCACTTACCAACCATGCGTGAATATTCCAAATTATACGGAATAAACAGACAGCGTCTAGCCTTGGCTAAACCCGGGACTCTTGTAATGCATCCTGGTCCAATGAATGAAGGTGTTGAAATCGACACAGACGTTGCTCATGGCGTGCAGTCTGTAATTGAAGAGCAAGTAACAAATGGCGTTGCTGTTCGAATGGCTATACTTTATGGCATGTCTACTGCTAATGGTGAACATGAAAACAAAAATGCATAAAGGGCAATTCATTTATGGATACTAAACAAACCATTCTTATCCGTGGCGGACAAATAATTGATCCGTCACAACATATAAATTTTGTCGGTAACCTTTTGATTGAAAATGGACTGATCAAGGAGTTGGATTTTCCTGATACAGATTTACCAGGCGCAGAGATAATTGATGCTGATGGGTTGGTAATTTCACCTGGATTCATAGATCTCCATTGCCATCTGCGTGAGCCCGGTTTCGAATACAAAGAAACCATTGCTACTGGCACTAAAGCTGCAGCGCATGGTGGTTTCACAACCGTCTGCGCCATGCCCAATACTAATCCAGTGATGGACTCGAGGGCGATAGTCGAATTTGTACTAGATAAAGCAAAGAATGAAGGCTGTATAAGAGTTCTTCCGATAGGAGCCATTACAAAAAATAGTGATGGGCTAGAGCTATCTGAAATGTCTGAATTAGCCGATGCGGGCTGTATAGGATTTAGTGACGATGGTCGACCTTTGGAAGATGCCCACATAATGCGTCAGGCTTTGATTTATGCATCCGCCCTAAAACTACCTATTATAAATCACTGCGAAGTACCTGAACTTGCTCTAGACGGCGTAATGCACGAAGGCTGGGTATCCAACCGGCTTGGATTAATAGGTATTCCAAATTCAACAGAAGATTCTATGGTAGCCAGAGATATATCTCTGGCTGAAGAAACTGGCGGAAGGATTCATATTGCCCATGCAAGTACAGCTGGAACCATTGACTTAATTGCGGGTGCAAAGGAAAGGGGTGTGAATATTTCCTGCGAAGTGACACCTCACCACCTAACATTAAACGACAGTGCTGTTTTGGGTAAAGGTCAAACTTTAGACCCGCTGCTTCCTTCATCATACGACACAAATGCAAAGGTTGCCCCTCCTCTTAGATCTTCTAGAGATGTAAAATCAATGGTAGATGGGCTAAGAGATAGTGTGGTTGACTTTATTGCTACTGACCATGCTCCCCATAGTTCTTCGGAAAAAGAGTGTTCTTTTGAAGAAGCAGTTAAGGGTATCAGTGTTTTGGAAACCGCACTTGCTTCTCTCTTATCCCTTGTTCACAAAGGTTTAATTGACCTGCCAACGCTAATCGACAGGCTAACAATCGGACCAGCAAACTTCCTGGGAATGGATTTAGGCACATTAAAGCCCGGCTCTACTGCTGATATAACTATTTTTGATCCTGAGCTGGAATGGATGGTTGATTCGTCAAAATTTGTTTCAAAAGGAAAGAACACACCTTTAGATGGCAATATCCTAAAAGGCAAAGTAGTGGCTACTATTTTCTCAGGAAACTTCGTATATAAATCAGAAGGCATATCGAATGACAGATAAGTGTGCGATTCTTGTACTTGAAGACGGTTCTTGTTTTAAAGGTAAATCATTTGGAAGTGAAGGTATTTCATTTGGGGAAGTAGTCTTCAATACTTCGATGACAGGTTACCAGGAAATCCTTACAGACCCTTCGTATGCTGGTCAAATTGTCATACCCACATATCCTTTAATTGGAAATTATGGCATCAATAAACAACACGCTGAGTCCAATAATATCCAGGTATCAGGATTTGTTGTCAGGGAACACAGCAGTAAACCAAGCCACATGCTAAGCTCCTCTACTCTGGAAGATTTTCTTCATTCTCAAAACATTATCGGAATCAGTGGAATTGATACCCGTTCAGTAGTCCGTCGACTTAGATCTAAGGGTGTAATGATGGGTGCTGTTGCTACAGACCAAAACTACGAGAAGGTTGTAAAGGCGGTTCAAAACGTTCCTAACTACGAAAAAGTAGACTTGGTCTCTACAGTAAAAACGACCAATACCTACCAATGGAAAGATGGGCAACAACATCTAAATGATCAATCTTTAACCAGGATTGTCATTGTAGATTTTGGACTTAAATTTAACATTTTAAGGATACTATATAAATTGGGGTGTGAGGTTACTGTGGTTCCTGCTCATACTTCCTCACAAGAAATTCTTGATCTCAAGCCATCGGGAATAGTAATATCCCCGGGTCCGGGTAATCCAGATCTTCTTGACTATGCAGTAACTAATGTGAAAAACCTCGTCGGACGACTGCCTGTTCTCGGTATTTGTCTTGGCAACCAGATCATTGGGCGCGCTTTTGGAGGCCGTACATATAAGCTAAAGTTTGGACATCGTGGCGGAAATCACCCTGTTCGGGATCTTAGAACTGGTCTCGTACATATAACCTCACAAAACCACGGATATACTGTAGATCCTGATAGTCTTTCATCAGACGTAGAGGTTAGCCACATTAACCTACATGATGGAACAGTCGAAGGTCTTCGACACAAATCTAAAAAAGCAATGAGCATTCAGTACCATTCTGAAGGGTCTCCTGGTCCAAAAGACAATGAGTACATTTTTAACGAATTTTTAGATTGGATCCGTGACTAGTAACAACATAATATTTATATAGAACTATTTTTCTCTGCATTATTAAAGGTTTTTTAAAATATGGAAAACAAGAATTTACCGATTAAGAAAGTACTAGTTATAGGTTCTGGTCCTATCGTGATCGGACAGGCCGCCGAATTTGATTACGCTGGTACACAAGCATGTAGGGCACTACGAGAAGAAGGGGTTACAACTGTGCTGGCAAATTCTAACCCTGCAACAATAATGACTGATGAAGATATTGCTGATGTTGTTTATATAGAACCTCTGTCCGTTGATGTGTTAGAAAGAATAATCTCTAGAGAAAAACCGGATGGATTGCTGGCAACTCTAGGTGGACAGACTGGTCTAAACCTTGCTGTGGAACTGGCTTCATCAGGTATCCTTAAAAAATATGGGGTTCGTTTACTTGGAACGCCGCTGGATGCTATTAAGAACGCTGAGGACAGAGACCTGTTTCGCCAACTTCTTATCAACATTAACGAACCCGTTCCTCCTAGCGCTACCGTTAATTCTCTTGAAGATGCCAAGAAATGTCTCGATGATTTAGGCCTGCCGCTTGTTATAAGACCTGCATACACCCTAGGTGGTACGGGTGGTGGGATTGCAAACACGCTCGACGAGTTTTATTCAATAGTACGTTCAGGAATTGAATCTAGTCCAATTAATCAAGTCCTTCTAGAAAGATCTCTAGTAGGCTGGAAGGAGCTGGAATATGAGGTGATGCGAGATTCTGCTGATAATTGCATTACGATATGCAATATGGAGAATATTGATCCTATGGGCGTTCACACCGGTGACAGTATAGTAGTTGCTCCCAGCCAAACACTTTCCGATAAAGATCATCAAATTCTCCGTTCAGCCAGCCTTAAGATCATTCGGTCTCTAGGTATAGAAGGTGGTTGCAATGTACAATTTGCCATGGCACCAAGCACCATTGTCGGTAATACCCTACCTGGAGGCGGAGGAAAGCCTGGTGAATACTACGTGATAGAAGTAAATCCCAGAGTTAGTCGTAGTTCGGCATTGGCAAGTAAAGCTACCGGATACCCTATAGCCAGAGTTGCTGCAAAAATAGCTGTTGGTAACAAGCTCGCAGATATTGCAAACGCCGTAACCCAAAAAACCTCAGCCGCATTTGAGCCTGCACTAGATTACTGCGTGGTTAAAATTCCTAGGTGGCCATTCGACAAATTCTCTGCCGGTGACCGAAGTGTAGGAACACAAATGAAGGCCACTGGTGAAGTTATGGCGATAGACAGGTCATTTGAATCTGCATTCCAAAAAGCCGTTCGTTCCCTAGAAATATCAAACCGTTCTATAAACTGGGAAGATCCTCGTTGGAAAAGTATACCTGGAGATAAAGAATTACTTAGCTCATTGTACCCAAATGACCAAAGACTATGGTCTATTCTTTTTTCCTTGAGAAACGGAGTATCACCCGAAAAAATATCCGAACTGACGGGCGTAGACCCGTGGTTCGTTTGGTCTTTTAAAAATATAGCTGATATGGAAGATCGTTTGACTTACGAAGATATGTCACCTTTATTGATGCTAGAAGCAAAGCGACTTGGTTTATCTGATGAAACAATTGGTTTTATTACGTCTCAATCCCCTTCGAGCATACGTCAACTTCGTATGGATTGGAACATTAAGCCCGTTTATAAGATGGTTGATACATGTGCAGCTGAATTTGAAGCAGAGACTCCTTATTTTTACAGCACCTATGAAGACGAAAATGAAGCTGCTCCGATTCAAGGAAATAAAGCTGTCGTTATAGGAAGCGGCCCTATCCGAATTGGTCAGGGTATAGAGTTTGACTATTGCTCCGTTCATTCATCATGGGCTCTACAAAAATCAGGATTTAAAAGTATTTTAGTTAATTCAAACCCCGAAACCGTATCTACAGATTTCGACACAAGCGATCGGCTATATTTTGAGCCACTAGATTATGAAAGTCTCCGCAACATAATTGACAACGAAAATTTAGGCCATGTAAATGAACCGTCTAAAATGCCTCCTTCTTTAGTTCAATTTGGAGGACAAACGGCCATTAACCTATCTCAGCAATTTGCTTCTTCTGGGATGCCTATACTTGGTTCAACGTCTAAGTCTATAAATACAGCGTCTGATAGGCATCTTTTCGAAGAATTCTTGTCACGAGTGAACATACCCAATCCACCTGGAGAAGCAGTCACAAACTTAGATGATGCATTAGTTGTGGCAGAAAAAATTGGATACCCAGTACTTGTACGTCCAAGTTATGTTTTAGGTGGTAGAGCCATGGAAATTGTGCAGAGTCCTTCCGAACTTAAACATTTTATAGGTAATGCTCTTGAAGCGGCGCAGGGTAAAAATGTACTAATCGACAAATATTTTGAAGGGCTTGAAGTCGAAGTCGACGCTATTTGCGACGGCGAATCCGTGTTAATACCAGGAATTATGGAGCATATTGAAAGGGCCGGTGTGCACAGCGGAGATTCGATGGCAATATACCCTGAACTTACGCTTACACGTGCTGAAGTTGAAACTATTGTGGACTACACAACACGAATAGGCCTTGAGCTTGGAGTTCGCGGCCTTATGAATATACAGTATGTAGTTGTAGGTGGTCCTGCAAATCGCAGCCTTATTAAAGAAGAAAATAATCCTACTTATAAGACTGAAGTCTATGTTATCGAAGTGAATCCAAGGTCAAGTCGAACAATACCTTTCATATCTAAGGTTACGGGTGTGCCAATGGTTAAACTTGCTATAAACGCTATACTTGGACAGTCCCTAGCAGAACAGGGATACAAGGGCGGTCTTTGGCCTCGTCAGAATTTAGTAGCAGTAAAGGCTCCTGTATTTTCTATGTCCAAACTTTCAGGTGTGGATACATACCTTGGACCAGAAATGAAATCTACTGGAGAAGTAATGGGTATAGATCATGAATTTAGGCCAGCACTGGCCAAAGCCTTAATCGCTTCAGGGCTGATGCTCCCTCAAAAAGGTTCGATACTCTTAAGTATTGCTGATAAACACAAAGAAGATTCCAAAGAAATGATTAGGTCTTTACACAATATTGACTACAAATTATTTGCTACTAAAGGAACAGCAGCAATGATTTGTGCTCTCGGAATTCCTGTAACAGTTATACCAAAAATAGAAGAAGATACTCACCCTAATGTAATCGACATCATAATGGACGGCACAGTTGATGCTGTCGTCAACACTGTAACTGGAGATCGCAAAGCTCTACTAGATGGATTCCAGATTCGGAGACATGCCACAGAATTCCGTATTCCATGCTTTACTTGGTTAGACACAGCTCGAGCAGCAATTGAGGGCCTTGCTCTTGGTTCTGATTCTTTTAACATTAAGCCGATTCACAACTATAGGAATGACTCTCCTTGAATATTCAATCCTGCTACTGATAAACTTCTCAAAATACAAAAGCATCGGGTTTGTAATTAATGCCCATACCTCGTTTCGCATGGAATTCATCAGATGAAAAGCCCAAACCTGCTAGTAATTACGATATCAAATACGGTTACGGTCTAATAAAACGAGAGAGTTCAAATTGGCCAAACTACAATATAATTACCACACCTAGCGCTTTTAATACGGCTCGTAAACTATTAGCTACCAAACCAGTTGGCTCAGCTAACGTGAGTCTTCTCGACTGGAATTATCTTGACCAGATTGAACATGACCTTCCCAATTCTGAGCTTTTTGTCGGAATTGGCGGCGGTATGGCTCTGGATGCTTCAAAATATATCGCTTTAAAAAGAGGTGTTCCTCTCATAATTATACCTTCAATTGTTTCATCTGGTGCTATTATTCACGGCCATGTAGCAAAATGGGAAAAAAGGCACATAGTAGGCACAGATTTAGATTGGCCCTGGATAGACTTTGATGACATTTTGGTTGATTATGATTTAGTTTTAGAAGCTCCAGACAGACTCAATTCTGCTGGCCTGGGTGATGTTCTATGTGGATTTGCATCCATTTCTGAGTGGAAACACAATGCTTCTACAGGGAAATGTCCTCCTTGCGATAATAAAATGATTAACCGCACTTTAGACCATCACAATTACATTGTGGATGAATTTCCTAAAACCTTATGCAATGACCAGAGTTTATCGGATAAGAGTATAAAGTTCATCATGTCTGCAATCCAAGACAGGGATGAATTATCGGTTCGCGATCCTGCTGCACCGAGCGCTGATCATTCGCTTTGGTTAGCAATAGAAGAAATCAACTCCAAAAGCTATATCCACGGTGAAATCGTTGCTCTTAGTGCCGCTATCATTGCATGGCATTGTGGAGAATCACCATCTGTTTTGCCAAAATGGCTTGATATTTGCCAGATTAACTGGAGACCCAGATCTGCTGGTATTTCAAAAATCGAACTTCAGCGTGGTCTGGAATTTATTCCCTCTTATCTCTATAACAAAATCTCAATTAACGACACTCCGTCTATTCTCAGCACAGATCCAATAATTGGAAAAACATTTAATAATCTCTGGAATTTTTTAGAGGAGTGTTAATTATTTAAAATACCAACTCATTTCATCCTTGCTGTTGTATTAGAAAAGTATAGTAATAGAACTATTTTTATTTCTATATTTATTTTATATAAAAACATAATTATGCTCTGCGTAACTTTGTACAGTGCTTTATAGCTTTTTTATATTCATAATCTTCTTATATTAATAAGCTAATCTCCACACGTGTATACAGTGATGCAAGATCGATAATCAGTCTATTATGCGACGCGTAGCGTTCATTAAAAATGATAAAAATTCGATTCTAATTGGCTGGTTTTGGGGTTGACGTTCCTTCGTTCCGGTAATGCTAGAATCACTACAGTTATTTTTTTTTAGCGATATTTATTTTACTGGGTATACACACCTTTTTTATTTAATTGTTTTGTTTTTATTTGAAGAGGCCTCTTATTGGAAATTAAAAACGCTCGTGTTCTTTGGCAAGCCATACAGGGAGAATTGCAAATTATTATCCCAAAGCCGAGCTATGAGACATGGATAAAAGATACCCGTGCTTTATCATTTAACGGGAATATACTTAGCATCGAAGTTCCGAATGCTTTTGTGGCAGAGATGCTTGAACATAGAATGCATTCAATGATTTCTGACGCTGCTGAAAAAATAAATGGCAGTCAAATAGAGGTCGTTTTTAGTCCTGTTGTATTGGAAAACAGTGATATGAGTGATGTAAACGATAAAGCTGACATTTTAGAATCATATATATCAAATGAAAAAAGTTTGCATTTAGGTAAAATAAAAAAATCCTCTGTAAATTATCGATACTCCTTTGAAACATTTATTGTTGGCAAATCAAATGAACTTGCCCATGCAGCCTCTTTGGCCGTATCTAATAAACCAGGTCAGCTATACAATCCTCTTTTTATACACTCTGGCGTTGGCTTGGGAAAAACACATCTTCTTCATTCTATTTACCATATCCTCTCTAAAAATGGCTTGAACCCTGTGTTTTCAACAACCGAGGATTTTACCAATGAATATATTTCTTCGATACGTGAGGGTAAAACAGATTCATTCAGAGATTTTTACAGGAATGCTGATGCAATACTTCTTGATGACATTCAATTTATAATTGGTAAAGATCAGACTCAGGAAGGGTTTTTCCACACGTTCAATGCTATCCATTTAGCCGGTAAACAAATAGTGATTTCAAGTGACCGTTCTATCTATTCACTTAAGGCTATGGATGACCGGATAACATCTAGGTTATCCGGGGGGCTAGTAGTTGATATACAGCCCCCAGAATACGAAACTCGTCTTTCTATTCTACAATCTAAAATATCTCAAAGCGGTATCGTTTTCCCAGATGACGCTGTGCAGTTCATGGCCAACCATGGTTTTAGAAGTGTCCGTGAACTTGAGGGATGTTTGAACAGGGTTATAGCCTATGTTGAAATTGTAAATTCAGAAATTTCTGTTGATTTGGTACGCTCAATTACTTCAGATCTAATCCGGACTCGTAGAATAGATTCTATTTCTGAAACCTCTATTCTTGAAGCAGTTGCAAAATATTTTGCAATAGAAAGAGACTCTATCAAGGGGCGGCAGCGAGATAGAATTACAGCGCACGCTAGACAAATTACCATGTTTCTTTTGAGAGAAGAAACAAACCTTCCTCTTTCTTCAATAGGGAAATTCTTGGGAGGCAAAGATCATTCTACTGTTCTCCATGCATGCAACAGAATCTCACTAAAGATCAATTCGGACTCTGTTTTGAGAAACGATCTGATGAATATCCGACAAAACTTCGAATACCAGCCTGCGTAGTTACAGCCATAACCAGGTGTTTATATCTTTGTGGATAACTTTCTTTTTTTGTGGAAATACTTGATTACTTGTTGGTAAACATAAATATTCTTTTTATTCGCACATACAATAAACATATCTGACACATTAAACACACATCTAATCTACACTACACTCTATTCTTTATATACTGTATTAGGCTTCAGAATACACTTATCCACAAATACACGTGCTCTTATATATTACTGTTGTTATACTTCTTTACATGATTGATAGAGTTTCTATAAAAGTGATAAGTGGAAGAGGGGGGGACGGTTGTATATCAGGTAGAAAAGAAAAATTCGTTCCTAGAGGAGGACCTGATGGCGGCAATGGAGGTAATGGAGGAAGTGTTATTATCCGTTGTGACAGGTCTATATCAACACTTGCACACTATCGTTATAAAAGAGAACATAAAGCAACAAATGGTGAAAATGGATCGTCAAAAAAACGCCATGGCAAGAATGGTAAAAATGTAGAGATCAAAGTTCCAGAAGGGACTGTTATTTCTATTGATGATACAAAACAGAAAGATATATTAGCTGACTTAACCAATCATGGAGATTTTTTTGTAATAGCAAGAGGTGGAAAAGGCGGAAAGGGTAATACAAATTTTTCATCTTCTACTAACAGGTATCCTCTTCTTGCTGAGAAAGGAGAGGATGCAGAAAAAAAATCAATAAAATTAGAGCTAAAATTACTTGGAGACGTAGGCATAATTGGACTCCCTAATGCAGGCAAGTCAAGTCTTCTTGCAGCTATTACTGCAGCTTCACCAAAAATAGCTTCATATCCATTTTCAACCATAGAACCAAATCTTGGAGTGGCAGAAGTTAGGGGAAGTGAAATAGTGTTTGTCGATATACCTGGATTAATTGAGGGAGCAAATATTGGTGTAGGGTTGGGACATGAATTTCTTAAACACATTCAAAGGACTAGGCTTCTGGTTCATGTTATAGACGGTTCTGAGAATGACCCAGTTGGTCTCTATAGGCAGATTAGGAAAGAATTGATTCTATTTGAAGAAGATATAGAACAAAAGCCAGAAATTATAGTGATAAACAAATTAGATATAGAAGGAGTAGAGAAAAAGATTCAGCTATTTCATAAACAATCAGACATAAAATCAATTCCTATATACCTGATTTCAGCATTAAATAGAACGGGCCTAGACATAGTGATGAATCAGGTAGTAGAACAACTTGGAAGAACAAAATCCGAAGGGGATAACAAAGAAATAAACAAATATAAAGAAAAGGAATTAGTTGAGATAATTAGACCCAAACCTGTTGATGAAAAAACAAGTGTGTTTAAGGAAGGAAAAAAGTTTAGGGTTGAGCACTACCAAGCCGAGAGAATAGCAAGCATGGTAGATCAATCAAACTGGGAAGCAAATACCCAATTATATGGCTACCTTAAACGCAAAGGGGTAATTGCAGCATTGGAAAGAAATAATATTAAGTCAGGTGATATTTATATTTTGGCAGGCAAAGAATGGATATGGGAATAGGAAGGAGAATTGGGGTACTAGGAGGGACATTTGATCCCATACACTATGGCCATATTGCTCTCGGCAAGAAGGTAGCAAGTACATTGAAATTAAAGAGGATTTTGTTTATACCCGCAGGTAACCCATGGATGAAATCGAAGAAATCTGTTTCATCCGCTCACCATAGGTTGAAGATGCTTGAGCTTGGTATAGCAGGAATAGAAGAATTTAGTTTTTCAGATATGGAGATTAAAAGAAGTGGTCCTACTTATACCTATGAAACAATTTTAGATCTAACTAAAGACAAACTAGAGACCAAAACGATTTATCTTATTTTAGGATGGGATGCGATCAAAGAATTTCACAGATGGAAAAATTCAGATCGATTATTAAAACTTGTGCGGATAGTTGCAGTAGCCAGGCCGGGATATGAAGAATTTTCAACACAATATCAAGAGAATAAAGATATTCGTGTATTTGATGAAGCAGTTGTGATCGATAAAAGCATATCAGGAATTACAAGCACAGATATAAGAGAGAGAATAAAATTAAAACAAAGCATAAATAATCTTGTGCCCAAAGATGTAGAAGAGTATATCTTAGAACATGGCCTCTATAAACGGGAGGGATAGGTTGAATAATCTAGAAGGGTTAAAAGATTCAGTTAATTACCCAAAACGTATATTAGATTTAGCAACAAGCTTAGGTGCACTAAAATACGGAGATTTTATTTTAACTTCTGGTAAAAAAAGTAAATACTATTTTGATGGACGTCTTCTTACGCTTGATCCAGAGGGATCTTATCTTGTTGCTAACGCTGTTATAAATATCTTGGTGGAAAGTAAAGTGAGGGTTACAGCCGGGCCAGCAATAGCCGCAGTACCAATAGTTGCAGCTGTTTCAGCACTAAGCTATCTCCAGGGTTGTCCTATAGGTGCGGTAATTATTAGAAATGAGGCTAAAAAGCACGGTACTGGAAAAATAATCGAGGGTATTTTAGAAAAGGGTGATAGGGTAGCAGTAGTGGATGATACATGCAGCACAGGGGGTAGTTTGTTAAGAGCTATTGAGCGGGTAGAAGAATCAGGAGGGGAAGTAGTAAAAGTAATTTCCATACTTGATAGACATATGGGAGGTAGCGACCTTATTAAAAGTAAAGGGTACGATTTTATTACCTTTCTAGATGCAGATGTAGAGGGTAAAATTAAATCAGGTATACAAACAATATGAAACTTGTTTTGGTTAGACATGCACAGACCGCAGCTAATGCTGAGGGCAGGCTACAGGGCAGAGCGGACTTTGATTTATCACAAGAAGGATTGGAACAATCAGCTTTGCTTAGAGATCGATTGTTTAAGGAATCTTATGAACCAACACACTTTTATGTAAGCCCACTTAAAAGAACTTTGCAAACAGCAGAGATAATTGGGGAAAGCTGGGTGGTCAAACCCAAACATTGGAAAGATTTAATGGAGTACGATGTCGGAATAGTGTCAGGTTTGACGTGGGACGAAATAGCCTTTTCCCATCCTGAAATTGATATCGATTTGGAAAAAACTCGCCAGCTGGAAGGCGTTGAAGGAGCAGAGTCACTTTTAGACAGAAGAAAAAGAGCTACAAGGGTAATTGAACATATTTTTAATAAACATGAACAGGCAGATTCTATTTTGTTAGTGAGTCACGGTGGGTTCATACAGCACATGATCTCGGTATTGATGGGATCAACATATACGTGGGGTATTCAAATAGGCAATACAGCTATATTTGAATTTTCAATTGATAAGCAAAGGTGGAATAGACTGGAAACTAAATATCAACACAGTGCATCATTTTTCAAGATAGATAGGTTCAACGACTCAACACATATTGGAAAACCTAGTCTATTAAGTGGAGATATGAACTAATCTATTTGTGCATGCTTTAAATCATAATTGCATGTATTAGAGAACCACGAATAGAATGTATTAATGACTTCATCTATCAAAACCATGGCTAGGCTGATAGATATAGCGAATACTATCACCAGCAAAAAACCTGGATTGATAAGAATTATATTTGTATTAATAATTCTTTTGTCAGCTTCATTAAGAAGTATTGGTCTCGACTGGGATGCAGGGTATCCATATACACCTCATCCAGATGAGAGAGCGATATTAATGAAGGTTGGTCAAATATCTTTTCCAAGTATTACAGAATTAAAATCTTTACTGATTAAAGACGAGAGTACATGGAACCCTCGATGGTTTCCTTATGGCAGTTTCCCTTTGTATTTCTTGAAATGTAGCCAGTTGGCTGTGTCACAACTTTTAAATATAGAAATAACAGATTTGAGAATGCTTGGAAGAATCATATCTGTTATAGCAGATACAGCCACGGTTGCTACAGTGTTTTTTGTTGGATCAGCAATATATGGTCGCAGAGAAGGATTACTGGCAGCAGCACTTGTTGCATTGTCTGTAATACATATACAACTAAGCCACTTTTTTGCTGTTGACACGATTGCAGCCCTAACTGTTATCATTACGATCTTTTTCCTGATTAGGGTAGCGAAAAACGGAAGAAAGCAAGACTCATTAGCAGCTGGCTGCATAGTAGGAATGGGTCTAGCTACAAAGATAAGCATAGCTCCTATTTTATTATCGTTTGGAATGGCTCATCTAATATATTGTTTAAACCAATATGGTGGTGATAATTCCAACAATATCGTTCCACATATATCCGCCTCAGCATCTCGTTTTGCTATTGGAATAATTGGTTTACTAGCTACTTTTACAATAACACAACCATATGCTTTTATAGATTTTACTAAGTTTGTAGCAGATATAACCGAGCAGGCTGAAATGGTTAGGGGTATTAGGGATTATCCCTATACAAGACAATATGCGGATACGTTGCCGTATTGGTATCAGGTTAAACAGCTGTCAATGTGGGGCCTAGGCATCCCTCTAGGCATAATTGCCTGGGCTGGATTAATCTATGTTTCGTTACGAGGTTTAACTTTAAAGCTAGGTGCATCATATCTCGTATTAGGATGGGTTTTCCCGGCTATGTTACTGATTTTATCGAACAGCAACCTTGCGGTAATACTGGCAATAAGCGTATCGATTTTATCGTTGTTATCAACCTTACCGTTTAGATCAAAGAAGTCTCGGGAGATAGTTGTTATTTTGGCATGGGTTGTTCCATACATTCTGATTACAGGATCTTTTCACGTAAAATTCTTGAGATATTTAATACCTGTAACCCCGTTTCTTATTTTGTTTGGATCTGCAATGTTGTTTGATTTATTGAAGATAACGTTAAAGAATTGGCCGAAATTATTGCCTATCTTGTTGTCTTTTTTTGCCTTTATATTGATTGCCACAGCTTTTTATGCTTTTTCATATTCACGAGTTTACTTAAAAGACCATCCAGCCGTAAGTGCATCTACATGGATTAACGATAATGTGCAAGGGGGCTCTGTAATTCTTAAGGAACATTGGGAGGAAGGAATCCCAAGTCTTTACGACTATGAAATAAGAGAATTACAGCTATACAACGAAGACACAAAATTTAAAATACAAAACATTGCTAAAGAGCTGCAAGAAGCAGATTTTCTAGTCTTTTATAGCAATCGACTATATGGAACAATACCTAGGCTAAAAGACAGGTATCCGATAACCACCAAATACTACGATTTTCTTTTTTCGGGCAAGCTGGGGTATCAGGTAGTCCACACTGACACGTCATATCCCAATCTTATGGGGATAACGATTGTTGACGATACATTTTCAAGACCTGGTCTTACTAATAAGAATTTTAAACCCTGGATTGGCCTTGAAGGGTTAGTTATAAATTTAGGATTTGCTGATGAAAGTTTCACTGTTTACGATCACCCGATGGTAATCGTTTTCGAAAACAAAGAAAGAAAGTCAATGAAAGAGATAAGAAATATCCTCATTGGCGATGGATTGGTGGTATTAAAAAAGGATATAGGCCTAATGTTTTCTAATAACAAAGCTAATTTACAGCAGAAGGGAGGGACTTGGAATAATATATTTGGAAATGATAGCTGGGTGTCAAGATACCCAATTTTTTCTTGGGTAGTGATTATAGAATTATTATCATTTCTTATGATACCAATTACGGTACTTCTGTTTAAAAATATGCGGGATTTAGGGTATCTTTTGGCAAAGCCAATAGGATTACTCGCAGTGAGCATATTAACATGGACAATGGCTAGTTATCACTTGGTGGCTTTCTCACAGAAGAGCATATGGATATCAATAATTTTCCTGATGCTAATCTCATTTATGACTCTATTGAATAAAAGAAATGAGATTTATTTGCTTTTAAGGCAGGCATGGCGGCAAATATTGATTGCAGAGATTGTATTTTTGTTAGCCTTTTTAAGCTTTGTAGTTGTTCGAATGGCTAATCCTGACTTATGGCACCCTCACCTTGGAGGAGAAAAACCAATGGAGTTAGCATATCTAACGGCCACTGTTAAATCTACATACATGCCCCCGTATGATCCCTGGTTTGCAGGAGGATATATAAACTATTACTACTTTGGCTATTTTATAGTTGCAACCTTAATACATTTTACAAGTGTGGAACCTAATATCGCATTTAATTTAGCAATACCATTGTTTTTTGCAATGACAGCAGGTACGGGCTATAGCCTTGCCTACAATTTAGCTAGTGGGCCGTTCAATAAAGTTGATAATGGATACAGGCCCATGCTCGCAGGTGTATCAGGGGCCATGCTAATAACAGTCTTGGGTAATCTTGATGGAGGGGTACAGATAATTACTCGGTTATGGGATAAAGTTTCAAATGGGGCTAATTTAGGAGAATTTGATTTTTGGCGAAGTACTCGCATGATGGGGCCAGATCCTCCAGGCCATGAGATAACGGAGTTTCCATTTTTTACCTATCTTTTCGGAGACCTGCATGCACATATGATGGCAATTCCATTCACAATTCTTGCAGTTGCACTATCTCTTACTATTATCCGTGGAGCAGCTGAAAAACAGGTTTATAATAATAAGAACTGGTTTGTGAATTCTCGTCTAAATTTAGCACGTTTAATTGTACTTGGCGTGGTTGTTGGTTCACTTAGGGTTATTAACACGTGGGATTTTCCAACGTATCTATTAATCGCTTCTGTAGCAGTTTTGGTATACGAATACTTTAATCATGGCGGTCCCAGCCTAACCGTATTAATTAAATCCACTGTCAAGATAGGTGTGGTTTATCTGAGCGGATACCTTGTATTTCTCCCGTATCATTGGTTCTACGAAGCTTTTTTCATTGGAATTGAACCAACAACGAATACAACAAAACTGTCACAATTTTTATTGATTAACGGACTTTTTATATTCATAATCAGTACTTTCTTAGTAATCGATTCAATGTCTTACTGGGATAAATTGGCAAAGAAAGTGAAAACGCGGTTAGCCTTGTTGTACTCAAAAGACCCGGAGATTTCTTCTAGGATTGACAAAAAGAGGTTGGCAGGCCTGGTCACAGTAGCAGTACTTCTGGGATATTTAATATGTTCGACTGTCTTTGACTTAATGGGAAGCACCATACCTGTGGCAGCATTCATACTAGCTGGAATACTTCTAACATTTAGAAAACTCTTGAGATCAAATCGGATAGATCGTCGCGATATGGCCTTCGTCATGATTTTAGCTGGGACGGCTATGGCTATAGTTATAGCCGTGGACATAATTAGGGTTTCAGGTGATATAGATAGAATGAATACTGTGTTCAAGTTTTATCTTCAAGTATGGGTTCTTCTGGCAATAGTCTCTAGCGCTCTAATAATTAAAATCCTGAATTCTGATTCAGCAGGTTACCGTTTCGGCCGTTTATTAAAAGTCAGAAGCGCGACATGGATGGCAGTTCTAGGAATCCTTTTGATAGGAGTTTCAATATATCCAGTATTGGGTACTCAAAGTAGGCTAAAAACAAGATTTAAAACACTTCCCTTAACGTTAAATGGTATGGAATATATGAAAAGCAGTGTATATAAAGACCAAAAAGGTGAAATAGACCTTAAAGAAGATTATGAAGCAATTAGTTGGATTAGAGAAAATATAGAAGGTTCGCATATAATACTTGAAGGATTAACTCCTAATTATCGTTGGGGGGGGCGTGTCTCTGCTTATACTGGCTTGCCTAATGTGATTGGATGGAGATGGCATCAAGAACAGCAACGCTGGGACTACAGATGGGCTATTGAACAAAGGGCCAAAGAAGTCAACCTTATTTATTCTACAGATAAACCATCAATCGCTAATCAGCTTATTGAAAAGTACGGCATATCCTATATATATATCGGGCAGCTAGAAAGGCTATATTATCCAGAAGCAGGTATTAAAAAATTTGAAGAAGGTATGTTTTCGTCACTAGAAAAATTGTACAAAAAAGATGATGTATCGATTTATAAGGTTCGTTCTAAATCATAATTAGAACAATAGAATTGTCGAAGTTTTCAAGAAAGTATATTTTAAAAAAGAAATAAATGAGTGCTATTAATTAAGGAGGCAGGAAATGAGAAATTGCAGGTGTAGCCAGGCTGAGGCATCAGGGATAACAAAAGAACCTTGGCACACTCAGCCACATCCACAACCAGCAGCACTGGTTACAATTGACGAAGCGCCTTTTGTAGGAGAAACGCCTATAGAAGCAATTAATAGTTGGCTCACCCCTAATTCACTCTATTATGCGAGAAACCACTATGATGTTCCTTCAGTTGACATATCAAATTGGGAGTTAATCGTTGATGGAATAGTTGAAAGTATTGGAGAATTTACATATTCAGATATTGTTGAAATGCCAAGCAAAA
>CEUZ01144259.1_pt1 | contig 17680 bp, 14 predicted proteins | sample 361511 | NCBI WGS metagenome assembly CEUZ01 (sample SAMEA2622822, study PRJEB7988) | marine metagenome | biome: marine biome (ENVO:00000447); feature: surface water layer (ENVO:00002042); material: "saline water (ENVO:00002010), including plankton (ENVO:xxxxxxxx)" | depth 5 m
AAATAACGTGCAAGTCTCACTTTGTCCTCCTTAAGATCTAAAAAATTTCGTACCGATTCACTGTATGCCTATTAACAGAAATTTACAGGCTGATCAATCAATTGATTTAATACTACGATACCAGCAGACCACATTCTATCTGTGCCTTGTAGTAGCGTCAACAGCTAACTAAAAATCCTACCATGGCATTTCTCTTGAATATCTTTTTCTTAAAGTATCGACTACTTCGGAGCTTTGAGCTGGAACTATCTTAGCTCCAATATTATCTATTAAATGTAATAAAATTTCTTCCTCAGTCATCGAATCATCCTTCCATGAGCAATAGAAAGCCGATCCAGCCTTATCAAGTGCTGATTTTACAACATTCATTGCATTCTCCATATGTGGAGGGTATGGAGGATCATGCCCATCAGGATCACCAAACGACATAGCCATATCACCTGGGCCCCATTCTGCCCAAGAAATGCCAGGTACTGCAGCTATGTTATCAGCGTCTGGTAAGCAATACTTATCTTCTATTTTTAATCCCAAAAATATTTCTCCTTTAGGATTAAGGGGCCATGGATCTGCAACCTTCATATATTCATTAGGTTCTAGTCCCCAAATTTCAGCTGGCTGTGACTGACCACCCCCTCCTCTTAGTCCTTCCGGTATACCACGATCTAGTCCTATTGTTTGAAAAGGATATCGAGTTGTAGCAACAAACCATTTTACAGCTTCTGCACTTCTTGCATGGGTATGTAAAATACCGTGAATTCCTGCTGCTAGAACATGCCTAGATTGCCAAGCATTATATTTCACCTCTTCAGGGGTTATACAGTTCGAAGGAAGCGTACAAATAACTGCAGGAGTTGCATGTCCACTTGGGGTAGGACCTCCATGATGAAGTCCTTGCATGAATTTATATAACCCTATCGTATCAAACGCATGGTGTTCAAACTCCACCATAATCAAATCGGCCCAGGTTTGAGATAATTCCACACCTGCTTCAAATGTCAATTCCGGAGCACCAATCGAGAAAACTGGTTGACCCTGCTCAATAAGTTCAATAACCTTATTTATTCTCGCCATTAGCTGTATCCCATAAACTTAACCAAATTTTTAATTTTCGGTAGTCTATCAAAAAATTCTATCTATATCCATTAAATTACATTTAATATCGGGGCTTAAGTACCGTTATGATTCATTAAATGGAACTGCAGATGAATATTGATCTTTAAACGAATTGGATGTCCCTTCAAGAAATTGTTCTGCATACATAGGCCAATATGGATTTCGAAGCAATTCGCGAGCTAGAAAAATAACATCAGCCTGGCCATTCCTCAGAATAGCCTCAGCTTGGTCCGGGTCAGTAATTAAACCTACCGCCCCTGTCATTATCTCTGCATCAGTACGAATTTTACTGGCAAAAGAAACCTGGTAACCAGGAAATGATTCCATTTCCTGTTGGTCAAAATTCCCTCCAGACGAACAGTCGATAAGATCAACTCCTCGTTTTTTCAGTTCTTTTGAAAAAGAAATTGAATCTTCCAGATTCCAACCATGGTCCGCATATTCAGTGCTCGATATCCTGGCAAATAGAGGAGTTTTTTCAGGAATCCTATTTCGAACAGCATCCACAATCTCAATTGGTAATCTAATCCTGTTATTAAAAGAACCACCATATTTATCGGTCCGTTTATTAGAAAGGGGAGATAGAAAACTACAAACAAGATATCCATGTGCAAAGTGTAGTTCTATAATTTTTATTTTTGCTTTCAAACTCCTTATTGCAGCCTCTACAAAAGAGTTGATAACCTCATGTATTTCATTGTGACTCAATTCTTCCGGAACAGGATTTTCGGAACTGTAGGCTATGGGACTAGGACCCTTTATTTTCCAACCACCTTGATGTATATCCAATGCCTTTCCACCTAACCAAGGTGCCTCATGTGATGCCTTTCTTCCAGCATGTGCAAGCTGTATGGCAGGTGTCGAACCTTGGGCACTAATAAAATCTGCAATCCGGGAAAAATATTCTATATGTTCATCAGACCAAATGCCCAGACATCCCGGCGTAATTCTACCCTCAGGCGTAACAGCCGTTGCCTCAAACATCACCAACCCAGCTCCACCTACAGCTCTGCTACCAAGATGGACCATATGCCAGTCAGTAGGTTTACCATCAGAGTTCATAGCAGAATATTGACACATGGGAGCAACGAAAATTCTATTTTTTAGTGTTTGGCCTCTGAACTTAATAGGGGTAAATAATTTACTCATAAATAGATGCCTTTAAATAGCTGCTAAAACATCTATCGAAAAATCAATTTTTTCGTTATCGAATCCTTCAACCACAAGCCCGGTAGATACAGGCTTTAATCCTCTCATATGTTCTGCCAAAACTCTATATGTCGCTTCCCTAAACGACACATCACGTATATAGGTAATAACTTTACAAATATCATCCATCTGTCCACCTACTTCCTCCAATAGATAACGTACACATTTCATCGCATTATCAGCCTGAGCTGCGGGGTTGTTTTCTCCAACAAAAACTCCCGATAAATTAAAACCTGTTTGGCCACTCAAAAATATCAGACTATTTGATCGAACTATCGCTGCAGAACATAAGGAATCATTTCCTGTTTCAGAATCTTTTGTGTAATTGGGTGTAAGAATTGTCTTCTTCGCTTCCTCATTTTCTGGAATCACTGCAAAAATATCTATCTCAAAATCTATTTCTGGCCTCGCTAATTCAGTGATGACTAACCCTGTAGAAACCGGGTTTACCATGCCCAAATATCTCTCAATTACCGGATATACCAATCTAAAATACTCAGCTTTCGTTACATAAACTGTAATCTTGCATATGTCCTGAAGTGTTGCGCCAGCCTCTTCAATTAGAACTTTCACTACTTCCATCGCATTTTCTGCCTGGGAGGTAGGATCACCTTCACCTATCAGTTGCTGGCCGTCGATAGTGAGTCCGGTAGCGCCAGTAAGGAACACTTGATCACGTGCCCGTACTGCTTTACTTGATCTATAGTCAAGTCCTGGAAGTAAATAACTCCCTAAAGTTGAATCCTTGCGTACTCGTATATGAGACAAATATAACCTCGATGTTATCTATGTTTTAGGTTATTCAAATAGCAGAATAACGATAATACAGGTAAAATAACAACCATTGAATCCTAGAACTTTTAGCAATAACTTGATTATCTAGGAAGCGACACGTCAAATATTTTTAATATTATAAATTTATAATACATGCAATACCATTCTTATATAAGTCGAACAGTGATACTACTCCTAGTTGGCACAGTAACAACATTGAGCACAATAGTATCCTGTGATAATGCTGCGAGTCCTGTAACAGATAATATTGAACAACAACCAACCTCTTCCAGCAAACAGCAATTAACAAGCCCCAGTCTTAAAAGGCAGACCATTTTCAATCGAGTGACCGAATCTTCAGGAATCGAGTTTACTCACCACGAATACGAATCTGAAGTACAGCCTATAGGAGCAGGAGTAATTATTTTTGATTACAATAATGATGACTTTGAAGACATCTATATAACAGATTCTATCGGTCCAAACGCTCTATTTCACAATAACGGTGATGGAACTTTCACTGATGTAGCAGCTAAAGCACGGATTGATGATCCAGATGGACATTCCAACGGTGGTTGCGCTGCCGACTACGATAACGATGGGGATAAAGACCTCTACCTGACTAATTATGGCACAAGTAAATTATTCAATAACAATAATGACGGTACCTTCTCTAATTTCACTACAATAGCTAATTTAGGTGATGCAGACAAAAGTTTAAGATCCGCAGGTTGTGCATGGGGTGACTATGATGATGATGGGTATCTAGATCTGATTGTAGTAAGACATCTTAAAGAACTAAATCCAGACACCTTAGTCAATGGTGATTTTTATATGGCTGTAGGCTTGATAGCACTCTATCACTCTAATGGAGACGGTACTTTTACCAATAAGGCTGAAATCCTCGGTGATACTGGACCAAGAAAAAAGAATCTTTACGGGGAAGCCATAGGTAATCTCTGGGGAGCTGGCTTCCAACCTGGATGGATCGATTACGATGAGGATGGAGATCTTGACCTCTATGTTGTGAATGACTGGGGACCAAATGTACAACCGAATGTCTTATGGAGGAATGACGGACACTCAAACGAAACTCACTGGAAATTTACTGATGTTTCCAAAGAATCAAATGCCGGTCAGTCAATCTATGGTATGAGTTTAACTGTAGGTGATTATAATCTAGACGGACACATGGATATATTCATGACCAATATAGGTGCAACCGTTTTACTACAGAACAATATAGAAGACGCTAATTTCACAGATGTAGCAAATTCAGCAAAAGTTGAAATGGCCAAGATTGGTACCGAAGACAGGGTTACATGGGGATCAGCATTCTTCGATTACAACAACGACGGATTTGAAGATCTTTACATTGTCAGTGGATATCTTAGGCTTCCTGGGGTCGAAAATGTTCCGCGCTACCTACGAGAACAACACAACATACTATTACATAACCAAGGTGACGGAACTTTCAAAAATGTGTCTATCCTAAGTGGTGCCGATGATTCAGGAGTAGGTAGAGGGCTTGGATATCTGGATATCGAAAATGACGGATGCCTTGATCTTTTTGTAGGTAATCTTGGTGGAAAAGCAGCTTTATTTAGAAATCAATGTGAAAACACCAACAATTGGATCGTAATAAAAACCAATAGCAGTATAAGCAACAGGGACGGTATAGGAACACGCATAACTTTGCGTAGCGGGGACAAAACACAGACAAGGATAATATCCAGCGGAGGAAGCTTCATGGGGCATCATATGATTCCCGCTCACTTCGGTCTAGGTAATAGCAATATAATTGAAGAAATCACTATTAATTGGCCTAGCGGCAACGTCCAAATCATGAATAATGTTAAAGCGAACAGGCGAATCACTATAACAGAATCTGAATAATAGTCGTATCTGTTTCCTTGCTTTCAATCAAAATTATATTTAACATCGCAATCTATGACCAATAAAATCAACCATGAAATGAAGCTGAAAATATATACGAACTTAATAATTATTTTTCTGGGTGTCCTAGCGATATCATGCGCTATACCAAGCACTCTAGATCAAGATGAAGATTATATTATTGGTGATGCTCCTGCAATCAATATACACGTTAACCAGGAAGACATTAACAATGGTAATTTAAGTCTTGAAGAATTAATCAAAAAAGGTGAACTTTTATTTAAAGCATCTTTCAATACTCTTGACGGAGCGGGGCGACCAGAAGCAGCTGATGTAGACCGCAGAAACAATGTAAGCATCAACAACAGACGTCCAAGACACGAATTCCCCGATAACTTCAATCGGATTTCTGGACCAGATGCGAACTCCTGCCTAGATTGTCATGGAATACCACGTATGGGTGGTGGAGATAGTAACGCAACGAATGTATTTGTTTTAGCTGATCGTATAGCATTCGCAAATTTTGACGGTAAGCAAGGAGATAACAACGAAAACCATACCTTGAAAACTATTGGTAACGAAAGAACTTCTATTGGCCTTTTTGGATCCGGGTGGATTGAATTAATTGCAAGAGAAATGACTACAGATCTAAAATCCCAGGCTGAAAAAGCAATCAACGAAGCAAAGTCTAAAAACGCCAATATATCAAAGCATTTAGTTACAAAAGGGGTTAGCTTTGGAACAATAATAGCTAGACCGGATGCAACGATCGACTTTAGTGCACTGGAAGGAATAGACAAAGACCTGGTAATAAGACCATTCCAACAAAAAGGCACGATCGTTTCGCTCCGCGAATTTGGGGTCAAGGCAATGAACTCCCATTTTGGCATGCAACCTTCTGAACAATTCAGGGATGGAATTGATTTTGACAAAGACGGTTATGCAGACGAACTAACTCGTGGAGACTTGACTGCATTGGTAGCATTCCAAGCCACCTTGCCGGTTCCGGGTACTATACTGCCAAACAACGATAAGGCGAAAAAGGCAGTTAATAAAGGCCGAGTCTTATTCCAAGATATAGGCTGCGTTTCTTGTCATATTCCCGAACTACGTGTAGACAACCCTGTTTTCACAGAACCAAGTCCTTTCAATCCAAGAGGCAAACTTCAGCCTACCGATGTCAATAATCCATTAAAAATAGACTTGACAAAGGAAGGAGCTGGACCACATCTAAAACGAGAAGCCGATGGAAGCGTGCTCGTACCAGCTTTTACAGATTTGAAAAGACATAAAATGGGACCTCTACTCAACAACGAAGTCGTGATTGAGGCAGGCGTACCAACAGACGAGTGGATAACCCGTAAACTCTGGGGATTCGCAAGTGAACCGCCGTTTCTCCATCATGGCAGAGCCACTTTAATATCAGAAGCTATCTTAGCTCACGGCGGAGAAGCAAAGCTAGCTAGAGACAGATTTGATAATTTACCAGACACTCAGAAATCTGAGATTGTAGAATTCCTAAAAACACTACAAGTAATGCCTGAATCGAACCAGGCGCCCCAATCCAATATACATAAAGCTTCAACGGATATTGGTTTTATTGCACTTGCTGGAGGTTTAATCGGACTGATAATAATACTTCTAGCTAGCAGTATTATTATTCTAATACGCAGGATAACAGGATAAGGACCAACCATAAGACCAAGAACAATTCTCAAAGTATGAGTTTTATAGAAATGATCAGTCTGCAAATAAAGATGCCAATTAATACGCTAATCTAATAACTTAGCTGTAACTAATCAGATATCTTATTACAAGAAGTAACTACCGTTCCGTCAAAGTTAGTGTGAACACTGTGCATAATACCGCCAACATCAAAAGTAACCTTATATCCAGGTGTGATCACTTTTGCATACATTTGACCATCTGCAGGACATCCTAAGCTAGCATCAGACCAATTTGTTGATTCAGTCGAGTTTAAAGTGAACGAACGTTCACCTATACCCAACTCAGTAGACAGGTATTTTCTTGATCTGGTTTCAATTTCTATTTCTTTACATTTTGAATCTAAAGCAGACGTTGCTTTTATAGAAACATCGGCGTTATCTGATTTACCCGCTGATGTAACTACACTAGTTCGTATATCATCAAAAACCTTACCTAAATCTGAGGAAGATCCTACAAACATAGTGCTATCTGCAAGATGAGACTTATATGTCTCTAATGACCTTTGGAATGTATAAAATTCTTTATCCTGTTCTAGTGCTACTGCAAAAATCGATATTGCCTCAGCTTCTCCACACCCGCGAATTATGTCTGAATCTCTTGTAGCCTCAGACATAATTACGATTGCCTGTTTATCAACAGATGCTCTCTTTTCCAGATCTGCTTTAGTACCGGCTGCCCGCTCGGCATCAGCTTTTCGCTTTCTTTCTGCTTTCATTCTTTCATATATACTGTTAGCAATTTCTCCTGGGAAATCGGCTCTTTTCAACCTGACATCAACTATTTCAATACCCAAATCCAGCAACTTTGGTCCAACCGCTACCTTAACTTTATTCATGATCTGTTCACGACTATCTTTAATAATCTCAGACTGATTATCAAGACCTATTTCTCGCCTCAATTCAGAAGCAATTATATCGATAGCCCGAGTAGCTGCTCTGGATTCATTGTTAACCGTTTCTACAAAACGTAGAGGGTTAATAATTCTCCCTCTGGCGTAGACATCAATAACCAAGCGTTTTTTGTCTTTGGTTAATAACGAATCTGGAGGTGCATCGAATATTAGTAACCTTTTTTCCAGATAATTCACCCGTTCAACAAAAGGTGTTTTGACATACAAACCTGGTTCCTTTATAGACCTAACGGGCTCACCAAATCTAGTAACCACTGTTACTTGTGTTTCGTCAACGACGAACAGTATCTGTGGCACAATGAACACTGCCAACACAACGACCAGAATTATTAATATAGAAACAATTCTCATGATTTCCCTACTCTGTATTTGTAGTCACAGGGAGCACATTTGTACCTGCTCCATCTGTAACAACTACTACATTAGTCCCCGGATCAACTATGTACTTTGTAACATTGGGTAAAATATCTTCCATCGCATCTAGGTAAAGTCTCTGCCTAGTTATATCCGGAGCCTTCAAATATTCAGACAATATAGCCTTAAATCTCTCCGCTTGACCTGTAGCTAGGTTAATTCTTTCAGTTTTATCTGCCTCTGCTATTTCTATCAATTTCGCTGCTTCACCACGGGCAGTTGGTAAAACAGACTCCTCATATGCGTCCGCAAGATTAATAATCTTTTCCTTGTCTTCCTTAGCCCTTACAACGTCATCGAAAGCATCCTGCACCTGCGAAGGCGGATTCACACCCTGAAGCTTAACTTCACGAATATTGATACCTGCTTTATAGTTATCAAGTAAATTTTGAATAAGATCTTTAGTTTCTGCCTGTACATCTTCCTTCTTATCTGTGAGGACATCATCAATAGCCCTACTACCAACAACCTGTCGCAAAGACGTCTCAGCAACATCACGCATAGTAATTCCTGCCGGATCAACTGCTTGGAAAAGGAAATTTACAGGATCCTTTATGTCAAACTGAACGAGCAAACGAACATCTACTATATTTTCATCACCTGTGATCATTAGCGACTCTACAGGAACAGAGGATTCACCTCTAAAGCCCAATTCAAGTCTCCGTATCTCATCTACATTAACGATGGTTTTAGATCCAATTGGACCTGGAAAAAACCAGTTAAGTCCAGGACCTTGTTCACTATTGTATTTTCCGAACATTTTGAGAACAGCTACTTGACCAGGCTGAACTGTGTAAAACCCGGTGACTGCCCATATTATCAATGCCAAAATGATTCCGCCCAACAAGAAATACGGCATTGAACCGCCCCCGCCTAAGCGGAATCGGCCGAAAACTCCCTGTATTCTTTCCAAAACCTGTCCCAGATTTATTTCGGGATCGTCGCGATTTTGCATATACCACACCACTTTATTAGGTAACTTAAACTTCAATACTGACTATTTTATATCAAAGTAATCATTAATAACATCAATAGTTTATTTACTGAAAAGATCAAGGAATCTATCTTCATAGTAATTGAACAATCCCCAACGATCCAATTCCCGTTTCAAAATTTCAGGATTAGCCCCCTGTTTTACCTCAATAAACATTCGTTCAACTGCCTTGACAGCAGCACCAGGAACACCTCCCAAGTGCGATTGAGGCTCGAGAAGGCCTTTACTTGACATGTCTCGAACATTACCCGCCATTGATGATGACGTAAATTCATAAATGAATTTCAATAAAGCAACATCCCAAACCTCGTCGACTCCAACCATCACAACTGCCATATCTTCTTGCTTCTGATCAAGATCACTCGCTATTTTGTGAGCAATTTCGCTTGGTAAACCGCCAACTATATCCATTTTCCCTGACTCGTTCTTATACTGATATAAAATACCAGGGCTATTGGGACCTGACTCTCTAGCTACTTGATCAAAATAGTCGTACGCATCACGGCTAAATCCATGTAAGGACATAGCATAAGTTGGCGTTACAATTTCAGGTCTTTGAGCTATAACCCTACCAGATCGAATTACCCCTTCCTGTTTACTGTCATCTATGTCTTTATATATGGGTTCAGTAACAACGTAATAAGAAATATTGGTAGTTCCAAAGGTATGTAAGTGCTGTTTTGGAAATCTTACAATCCAGCTCTGTTCAACAGCATATCGCCAATCTCTTTCGTTTTGTACCATCATATATCCATATAAAATATAGTATTAGAAAACTTCTCCATATTGATGCTAATTGGCCTAAACCTTCAATGTCAAGGAGATATTTCAATACAAGAAAGAAATTCAATACCGAAATGGAGAAACTATGCACACATGTATAGCTAAAGTCAAAATAATACTACCGGAAAACCATTCATTGAAAGGCAAACGTAAGGTTGTGAAATCACTCATCTCTCGCATACAAAATAAATATAACGTATCTGTATCAGAAGTCGGAGAACCAGACTTATTGCAGCTTGCGGAAATAGGTTTAACCTGTGCAAGTAACAGCCAATTTAAGTCCGCTGAAATTATTACAGGTGTATTAAGATTTATAGATAGTTTCAGTTACGAATATGAAGTTATAGAAAGTTTACAGGAAACAATCACCAGTTTCTGATCAAGTTAGAAAGTGAAATATCCTGCTTTCTTTTTACACTGCTGATGTATCCCATTATTATCTTGATGGCATCACAACCCCATGCTATGCTGACGATAGTCGGGGTGTGGCGCAGCTTGGTAGCGCACCAGTATGGGGTACTGGGGGTCGCTGGTTCGAGTCCAGTCACCCCGACCATCTTGATATATCGATTCAGTTAAATTAGAGGCCTATGGCTAGACTCCCAATGTTAAATCTAGGCAGCGATAAACACGTTTTCACCGACACAACCTTAATTGATACCAACTTAGGGAAAAACACAAAACCTGGAACATTACCTGCTGGTTTAGAAATTTCTGTACACGCACCAACCATCTATCCAACACCAATATTAGGTTCAAAGATGCCATGGGAAACAAGCTTTACTAGCAACGGTAGTGTTATTGAAGAAGAAGGTTACTACCGATTTTATTATGAATGTTTGCCACAAGGGATTAGATCCAATTCCATTGCAGTTGCCTGTATTGAATCAGAAGATGGAGAACATTGGGTCAAACCTGATTTTGGAATTGTTGAATTCAATGAGTCTAGGCAAAACAACCTAGTATTCGATTCAAATATAGCTGGTAGACCGGTTAATACTGTATCTATATTCAGAGATTTTATTGCCGAAACGGCACGAAGATTTAAGCTTTCTTATGTGTCTCCCACCTCAGATGGTGATTGCGTATTTACGGCTATTTCAGACAATGGACATCAATGGACTACTAGTACCATTGATGCATTTAAATCGGAATTTTTGATTCATAACATTCACACAGACTTAGATACGCGACAGGGAAAGTACGTGGTCTTTTTAAACCAAGATATACATGGTCTGGAAACAATAACACGATCAGAATCATATAGCTTCGACTGCTGGCCATCTCCAGAACCTGTTTTCAAACCTGCTTCCTGGAAAGAATGTGGCCATCTTAATTCAAGCACAGCTTACGCACCATGGCCAGACGGTGATAGTTATCTGATGTTCATTACAACAGGCTCGAACACGATACAAATGTTAACAAGCAGAGATGGATTTGCCTGGGACTCCAAGCCCAAATTACCTATAAATAATTCGGATTTTCTACCACATGGTGCTATTTTTTCACCATGTACAGGACTATTTAGATCAAAAAACGGGGATTTTTCCTTAATAGTAGCCGTGACTGAAAATCCCATCACAAAGCCAAAGATTGGGACAAACAACCTAAGTGACTATTACATTATAACTTGGCCGGAAGACGGATTAATGTCCTTGGAAGCGGCAAATGAAGGTGCACTTGTAACCAAGCCATTCATCTTCACGGGAGAAACTCTAAATGTCAACGCTTCGATAAATCAAAAAGGATATATCAAATTTGAACTTATCGACGCTAATGCTAATCAAACATCCGATAAAGAACCTATCGAGAATCGAGAGTTTAAAGATTGCGACGATCTTGAAATAGATAAACACAATCACTTAGTAACTTGGTCTGGAGAATCAAGCCTGTCAAAATGGTCAGGTCGTCCCGTTCGTCTCGCAATACGTATGAAGAAATCAAGACTCCATTCGTTACATTTCAAAAAAGAAATCCGTTCCGTTACAGAAAATTACTAGTTATGGCATCCGAATTAAAAAATATCAAATGGGAACCATTTACCGTCAATAAAAATGACGTTATCAACTGTAATTATGGTAAACGGACCGACGTTCACCAAACCAAAATCATTGCAATAATCCCTACCTACAGCCATAGCGTAAGAATCGACCTAGCTAGCCAAGTAAAACAAAATGTCATGACTAAATGGATAAATGCTCTTACTGATGAAGGTGCAGGCGTAATTTTAATGGAAGGCATAGATAACCTCTGGACCTTATCAAACTGGGCTCGTAGCGGAAAAGACGGATTCAACTGGCTAACAAGTAGAATCAAAGCTGTTGTGCAAGAATCCATATCGAGAAAATACACCGAAGACGACAAGATAATTGTAATGGGAACTTCACGTCACGGCTATGCCAGCATGCATGCTTTAGCAAATATTCCTAATCTGGCAGGCGCAATCGCTTTAATGCCAATCGTTTGGTGGCCTAACCTCGAAGAGTTTCTTGGGATGGAAGAAAATCATATCGTAAAACAAAATGAGTTATCGAGATGGGTGGATAACTTTCCTCCTCGGCCACTTCTAGTCCAGACTGGTTACAATGATAAACGAGCAGGTCAAAAATGGATCATGCGTCTTCTAGAACAAATATCCCAATCATATAGCCGAAATCAGATGGATGGAAGATTCACACATGAGCTAATGTCGATTAGAGGCCATGGAGGGGAGAGACTACCCGAGGAATCCATTTACCGGATCATACCATGGCTTTCCGAACAACAATTACTCTAAGAAGGTCTGCCTCTACTTCCTGGTTCAGTAGTACTAAATGAAGTTTCAACAACCTTTTGACTCCGGGTGTGGAATGAATATAAGGCAGAATTCTTTAAATGAAATCGTAATCTCACAGGTATTCCCTCAAGCCTTCCTATATCCGACTTACCATTCCAACTAACAACATGTTCTATAGAATCACCCAAAAGCGGATCAGAATCTGAATCACCGTATCCAGGTAAAGTATTACCAAGCTTATCTGTAATCTCTACCCTTAGAACTCCAAAATCCGGAACACTATCGCTTAAATTAGAATCTGGTCCTTCTGGCACTCGAGCATTTAAAACCAGGCGATCTCCATTAAAAACCAGAGGCTTAGTGGTTAAAACACCTCCTGGATCATCACCATCAATCGAAACAAACCCATCAAGTCGCATTGATACAACACCAATCCCGTACCCTGAGCGAACACCGCCAGAAACAGTACCTATGAGATCCCGCTGAGGATGATCTGGTATATGGGCATTGCATTGTAAATTGTTGCCGGTATAGTAAAAAAGGATCTGGTTATCTTTTACTATGGGTTTAGAGCAAAGTACCAATTCACTATCCCAGGTTCCCCACACGCCTGGCTTGAGAAACTCAAAAAAAGGAGCTGTCCTGTTCCAATTAATACCATCTCTGCTATAAAAGAGTTCGGTGAAATGCTCTTGTCGCATAGATCCTACAGTATCAATAAGACTTGGTTGCACATCTTCAGCTGAACGTGCTGGAACAGTATCCGATAGACCAATATACAGATCATCCGTATAACTGATTGCAGAAAGTATGGCGTGGCTTCCAGCAGACCACATTTGAGGATCAAAAGGATTTGCAGTAATAATTTCCCGGGTGTTGCCCCAATGTTCAAAATCTTTACTCGTTGACCGGCAAATAGCCTGCAGACCGCTTATTTCACTGCCATCGACATCTATTCGTCGCTTACCAATTTTTTTAGAATAATGCACCCACAATTCTTTTCGTGGATCCCAACCAAATAGAGCCCCATGGGGTACTACAGGTGATTTAAAATAAGCTGGATCCCCCACACCCATTTCCCAATTAATACCATTGGGAGAATAGGCTTTTTCCAATGACCATTTACCATTCACATTATCCACATAAGCCATCTTGTACTTCCTGGCAGGATCAGCCTCGAGATAATCTTTGATAATGGCTGGTCTACGAATGATTGATTTTCCACCTGTCCCTGAAGGTAAAATATTGTTTATTTTTGAGCCCTGGTATTCAGTAACACCAAGAATCGGACGATCCCAATTAATACCGTCAGTAGACGTAGCATAAGCAGCCTTAAATAGCCCAGCATGTTCTATCCAATTACGACGAGTTATACTACCATCCTCAGCCACGACTTCCCGCATACCTTCGGGAGCTTTTTCAAGTGGTTCATCGAGACGATACCACATCTTAAAAATGTGGTCTTCTTCGTCATATATCACTGTTCCACCGAATAAAAAGGGCCCGATACTATTGATCTCCCAGGGTGCTGTAGCTCCCAATACAGGCTTATCAATCGATCGAATTGGACGATGATATCGACGAATCACTCCATCTAAAGAATCAACGATATAGTCATCCAAAAATAGCTGCCGGATTGAAGCAATATCGACCATGATTTACAACCTCTCTGCATTCAAATGCAGGCCTATGGATTCCATACCTTGGTAAAACAAGAATAGGTTTTCTAATTGTTCATTAAAGTATTAAATCAACTAGATTTTATTATATTAGCTAAACGGGTAATCCCTTCTCGAATTTCATCCTCATTGTTATAACTAAAACACAGCCTGGCCTTATTCCCACCAGGATCATCCCCTACTGCAAAGGTTGTTCCTAAATCATATGTGACACCTTGGCTAGCTGCGCGAGGAGCTATATCAACAAGATCAATACCCTCTTGCATCGTCAACCAGGTATAAAGGCCTCCTTCAGGAAAACTCCATTTAGCCATATCACCTAAATTGTCTTCCAAAGCCTCTAAAAGAGCGTCTCTACGGGACATAAGAATAGAATTTATCTCAACCAGATGTTCATCAAGCCTGGTTGTTGCAAACTGATAAACAGCTAAAGCCCCATACTGAGTGACACCTCTAGATCCTTTTATAGGCATTACTGCTTCTAGTAATTGCTGGGATGCTATCAAGTATCCAATTCTCATACCTGGAACAATTATTTTGCTAAATGTACCAGTATGAATCACAACTCCAGATTCATCCAAAGACGCAAGCGAGGGTATGTGCTCACCTTCAAATCTAAATTCAGCAATCCCATCATCTTCTAATATAGGAACCCCTTTACGAGTGGCAACTTCAACTATCTCCCGCCTTCTTTCAACTGGCATCGTCCATGCCTGTGGATTCTGAAAAGTAGGAATCATATATATCATCTTGGGTCTTTTACCTTCAGCAATTGCCTTGTCAATCGTTTGTTCTAAAAGCTCAGGTATCATTCCATCTTCGTCGCTTAAAACACCGCGTATATCAGATTGAAACCTTCTAAGAGACCACAATGTTCCTCCATAAACAAAATGATCCGCGATCACCACATCACCTGGATCTACTAGTGCTTCAGTAACAAAATGGATTGCCTGCCCTGACCCTTCTGTTAGAAGAACATCATTAGGACTGAAGTCCATAGAGCGTTTTTCTGCAAGACGTTCCACGATGTAGTCTCGCAAAGGAGGGTAACCCTGTGTATCCGGATATACAGTAGGCGTATTACCTACCTTCTTTAATATTTCACCCATCGCTTCATGAGCTTCCAAAATAGGAAGGGTGGCGGGATCAGGATACGACATAACAAAAGGGAACGGTGGAAGTTCCTTTTTTGCGCCAGGCAAAGCCGTGGGATTAGGCGCAGTTTTAGCAACAATTTCGCTAAAATCAAATTTATTCAATTCATTAATCTCCAGTTAGTTTATTTGATAACGACCAGATTGATTCTACTATATCTACTTAAAATTAAAACCAAAATTCATCATTTTTGCACTTTAATCCTAGATGAAATTAAATTAGTCGCAACAACACACGATTTTATATTAGAATAGACCGAAAACATAATAAACAACAGGAGATGAACATTGGAAAGAATGTCTTTGGCCGATTTCAGAAAACAGCTACCCGTGACAAACGAAGTAGCGTACTTCCAAACCGGAACTTACGGTCCCACGCTTTCCTCAGTTTTGATAGCGGTACGAGAATCCATGGAATATGAAGCAACTCATGGGCCGGCCAGGCCAGCTACAAAAGCCGTGATGATGGAAAAAGAAGAATCGGCAAGAGACAATCTGGCTAAACTCTTAAATGTTAAGCCAGATGAACTTGGCCTTGGTATGAATACTACGCGTTCAATGCAACGGGTCCTTAGAAGTGTGAACTGGCAACAGGGTGATGAATTTGTAACGACTTCTCTTGAACACGTAAGTACAGCAGATGCATCTCGTGGCCTTGAGGAGGAGAGAGGAGTAAAAGTAAAGGTAGTAGAAGGGGATGAAAGTGACGCAGCATTTCTTGAATCCTTAGACGGTGCTATATCAGAAAAAGCAAAGATGCTGTTAATAAGTCATGTCGCTTCACCTAACGGTAGAATATTGCCTGTTAAAGAAGCTACAGAGATTGCACATAAAAAGGGAGTCCCTGTGTTAGTAGACGCGGCTCAATCCATAGGTCAATTCCCAGTGGATGTCCAGTCATTAGGGTGCGATTATTTAATTGGATCGGGACCAAAATGGCTCCTTGGACCAACTGGGAGCGGATACGTATGGGTATCTCCCGATCAAATAGACACATTCAGACCATATTTCAAATCAGACATAGGTGCTTGGTCCAAACCGGGTTCCGAACCTGCAAAGCCAACTGCACCTGCTAGAACAGAACTTGGTACTTACAATCATGCCATTGTAATCGGTCTTGGAGAAGCAGCAAGGACCATGTTAAGTGTTGGACCAGACGTAATCAGGGATCATGTGTCAGTCCTGTCTAAAACACTTAGAGATGCAATGTTAGACACACCTGGTGTGAACGTTCTCACACCTTTAGAACCTGGTAAATCAGCTGGAGTAACCACACTATCTTTCGATGGTTACGGAGAGCAAAAACTACAAGGACTTGTTAGCTGGTTAGACAAAGAACGTGACATACTTGTAAAAGGCCAATGGTTAAACGCTCCATTAATACCCGATCATATGGGAATGCGAATCTCTGTGGCAGGATTCAATACTCCGGAAGAAATATCACATTTAATCGAATCACTTAGACTGGGTATTACCAAATAGCATATTTGCAACTAATAACGAAGATGATCAGATACAAACATCTAGTTTGTCATAGATGACAATTATCCTTGGCGACCTTTTAACCTCGGATCGAGAACATCTCTAAGCCAGTCTCCAGTTAAATTGGCTCCAAGTACAACAAGCATTATAGCCACTGCTGGAAATACACTAAGGTGCCAGGCTACAGTCACGTAATCCCTAGAATCAGAAACCATCTTACCCCAAGTAGGAACAGCTGATGACACACCAAATCCTAGAAAGCTCAGTGAAGCTTCGGTGATGATAACCCCACCAAAACTAAGGCTTGCAGCTACTATCACCGGCTGGAAAGCATTAGGCAAAATATGTCTAAACATTATTCTGATATCACCTGCGCCCAAGGCACGAGCTGCCTGAACATAGTCCCGTTCTCTAATGCTCAATTCTTCACCACGTATCAACCTGGCAAAACCAATCCAGCTACCCATCCCAATAAATACAATTATGTTAATTAATCCTCCACCAAGAAAAGCAATGACAGCAATTAATAAAACAAGAAAAGGAATTGCTGTCTGGGTATCAGCTATACGCATTATTATATCGTCAGTTAGACCGCCCTTGTAACCAGCTACAAGTCCTAAACAAATACCTGCCGCCAATCCAATTGCGACTGCGGAAAAACCCACAAGCAATGAAATTCGAGATCCTATGATAACTCTACTGAAAATATCTCTACCTAGATTATCTTTACCCAAAAATCCAGAACCATTTTCAAAATCTATCCAGACA
>CEUZ01135762.1_pt1 | contig 17663 bp, 19 predicted proteins | sample 361511 | NCBI WGS metagenome assembly CEUZ01 (sample SAMEA2622822, study PRJEB7988) | marine metagenome | biome: marine biome (ENVO:00000447); feature: surface water layer (ENVO:00002042); material: "saline water (ENVO:00002010), including plankton (ENVO:xxxxxxxx)" | depth 5 m
ATCATTAATTCAATAAAGATTATGGAAAAATTATCGGAAGTTTTATTGCCACATATAGAGCAAGGTCGTTATCATAGTTGTGAATGGAAAATCATACACAAGAAAAAAGCACATATAGGAAAATTAGGATACATGGATATTGAATCCAAAAAAAACATAAAACAAAATTCATTGTATCGTGTTTGGTCTATGACAAAACCAATTGTCTCTATTGTAGTTATGCAACTTGTAGAAGAAAAAAAAATTTTTTTGGAGGATCTAATTACAAAATACTTACCAGAATTTTCTAATTTAAAAGTTTTAATTAATTCTCAAGATAATAAAGTAGAAGATATAAAAGAAATTCCTACTATAAAGAATTTGCTTATGCATACAGCTGGCTTTTCATATAATTTTGCTGGCAATTCTTTAGCAAGAGCTTATGATAAGAAAGAACTTTTTTATTTAGAAAATATTTCTCTTGAAGAAGAAATATATAATTTATCAAAATTTCCTCTATTATTTCAACCTTCTTCTAAATGGCATTATAGCATTGCTACAGATGTGTTGGCTAGAATTATAGAAGTAGTGTCAAAGAATACTTTAGGGGAAGTTTTAAAAACAAAACTATTTGATCCTCTCAACATGAATGAGACAAATTTTTTTATTGATGAAGATAATTTTGATCGCTTAGTATCTTCATATGAATACAATTTAAATACTAACAAGTTAGGAAATATTGTTAAAAGTCCTCAAAAAATTTCTAATTTTTACTATCCGAAAGATAATTATAATTATTTTAGAGGAGGAATAGGTTTATTTTCTACATTAAATGATTATTCTTCTTTTGCTCAAATGTTGCTTACAGGAAAATCAAATTCAGGAAAACAAATATTAAGTGCAGATAATCTAAATTTAATTACTAAAAATCACCTCGATCCTAAATTATTTCCCTTAGAAATTAGTACTTTTGATCAAGATAATACTGATGATAATGAGTTTGAACCTTATGGATGGGGCTTGGGGTTTAGAGTAATGATTGATTTAGAAAAAGCTAATGGCATTGGCCAAATTGGAGAATTTGGATGGAGTGGGGCAGCCTCCACCTATTTTTTAGTTGATCAAGAAAATGAGCTTACAGCTGTATTAATGACCCAAGTTCTTGGAGGCGATAATTCTTTAAGAAAAGATTTTGTAAAATTTATTTATGAGCAAGTAAGTTAAATTTATTTTTTGAACAAGAATAAACTTATTTGTATTTTTATTTCATCTTTTAAAACTGCTGTAGAGGACCACTTACCTTTTCCAAGGTTAAAATCACTTCTTAAAAAATATAATTCTCCTTTAATTTGAACTAATTTTTCCGCCAATCTTATAACTTCAAGAAATACAGGGATTGCTTTAGTTTTATTTTTAATTTGAAGTTCAACAAGAAGCTCCACCTTTTTCTCATCATTGTAGGAGAATTTATTTGTATCAATAAGAGCTATTGGATATTTCTGTAAATTAAAAAAAACATCACTTAGTAATAAATTTCTATATTTGCTATAATTTATCTCAACACTTTCTATTTTAACTGAAAATATTCCTTTATTATTTTTTTTCTTTTCTAAATCTATTTCTACTAAACCATCAATATCTTTAAATTTTCCCTGTACATTTTTAGCTAAAAAAAGTGGAATCTCAAAATTTATTGTCGAAATTTCATTATCAAGAACCCATTGTTCTGTAGCAAATAAAATTTTGTTATTAAAAAATATAAATACCAACAAAAAAACAAACTTTGTTTTAATCATTGATTATCGATAATAAATTTTCTTGCTAATAAATCAGCTTTTTCATTATATTTATTTCCCGTATGACCCTTGACCCAAAACCATTCTATTGTATGACGTTGCATTTGCTTGTCTAGCTCAATCCACAAATCTTTATTTTTTACTTCTTTTTTAGCAGATGTTTTCCATCCATTGTTTTTCCAATTTTGAATCCATGATTCAATACCATCTTTTACATATTTACTATCAGTGAATAAATTTATGGAATTTGATTTAGATAAATATTTTAAAGCTTCTATGGCGGCTTTTAATTCCATTTGATTGTTAGTTGTGTCTAAAGAACCTCCATTAATATAGATTGGTTCATTTTTATGTATTAAGATTATAGCCCCCCAACCGCCTATTCCAGGATTTCCAGAGCAAGCACCGTCGGTATAAATTTCAATAGACATATTTATGTGTTGAAATCTTCTAAATCCAGAATATTTTTTTGATGAAACTCTAATAAGGAAAAATAATCATTTGGATTTTTTGGTTCTACATAAGAATCTATTGGATGATATAATTTGTCATGTAAACGAGTTAACAAAAACCTCATACTTGCGCCTCTTAAAATAATATTAAAATATTTAGATTCATCATTTGTGAATTTATGAACTTCTTGATAACCTTTTATCATAAATTTATATTTATCATGATTGAATTTAGGACTAGAGTTTTTATTAAATTCTCCATTAAAGTTCATTTTATCAAAGCACCAATCATTTATGCATATTGCTAAATCATAAATGTAAAAATCAGCACACGCAAAATAAAAATCAATAATGCCAGTGCAACTGTAATCATTAAAAAAAACATTATCCTTAAATAAGTCAGCATGAATTATTCCTTTAGGTATGCTGGAACTACTATTTGGCCATTTTTTTTCTAAAAAATTTAGTTCATTTTCAATATCATTAATGAATTTTTTATCTTTAAAATTTTTAGCTAATTTACATTTATTAAATATTTCTCTCCAATGTGAATAATTTAGGCTATTTTCTCTAGTTATAGTAAAATCTTTTAATGAATAATGCATTTTTGCCAAATGACGACCTACTTCATAACAATGTTTAGGAAATACAATATCCAATTTTTCACCTTCGAGAAAAGACATTATTACACATTTTTTATTGGCTATATTATTGATAAAATTATTGTTTTTATTTGCAATAGGTTCTGGACAATTTATATTTTTTTCAAAAAGATGCTTTTGTAGTTCTATAAAAAAAGGCAATTCATTTTCATTTACTCTTTTTTCAAAAATTGTAAGAATATAATTATTTTTTGAGGTTATAATTTTATAATTAGTATTTTCAACACCCTCAAGTATTCCTTCAAACTTCTTAAGAGATCCAATATCGTACGAATTTAAAAGTTCTATTAAGTTTTCTTCACTAATGTTTGTGTATACTGCCATTTATATCAATCAACCTTTAACTGTTGGGGTATTTTAAAATTAACATCTTCTTTTTTATAATCTGGTTTATGTAAATTAACAAAAAATTTTTCTTCTATTTTTTTAATAAAATTTTGAACTAAAATCTCTGGGGCAGAGGCACTGGCAGTAATTCCCAGTATTTTTATATTTTCAATTTCTGATAAATTAAAACTATCTATACTTTCTATCAGCTTACTTTTATTTGCTCCATACTGTTTGGCTACTTCGACTAAGCGCAATGAATTTGATGAATTATTAGCTCCTATCACTACAAACAAATCACATTTTGATGCGATTTGTTTTACTGCATATTGTCTATTAGTAGTAGCGTAACATATATCATTTTTTTTTGGCTCTATTATGTTTTGATATTTAGATTTAAGTTTTTTAATAATAGATTTAGTATCATCTACAGAAAGAGTTGTTTGGGTTACATAAGCTATTTTTTCATTAGTAGGTATTGTTAAACTATCTACATCTCCTTCTTTTTCAACAAGATAAATTTTACTTTTTATTTGGCCCATAGTTCCAACAACTTCTGGATGATTACGATGACCAATTAAAATTATAGGTAAATTATCTCTCTCAAAATTTTCTACTTCTCTATGTATCTTGCTTACTAAGGGACAAGTAGCATCAAAATAAAGCAATTTAAGTTGTTGGGCTGCTTGTGGAACAGATTTTGGTACTCCATGTGCTGAAAATATAACAGGCCTATTACGGTCTTTAATTTCATCCAGGTGATCTATAAAAATAGCACCCTTTGACTTTAAATCTTCAACCACATATTTATTGTGGACGATTTCATGTCTTACATAGACTGGTTTTCCATATTTTTTCAAAGCTTCCTCAACCATGAGTATGGCCCTATCCACCCCAGCACAAAAACCTCTTGGACCAGCAAGATATATATCTAATTCATTTTTTTTTTGCATAGATTCAATTTCTGCTTATATAATAATAATTATATTTACATTAATTAATTAGCATAGTGAAAAACAATTTCTTTTTTCTTATATTTTTTGTACTAATTGGGTGCAGTCCAAAAACTATTATTGAGGAAAAAATTTCTTGTCCAAATGTGTTGTTTTCTGATGAACATGATTATTTTGTAGAAGCATCTGAGACGACTGATATAAACAATATTTCTTATATAGCGGAGATCAACAATTTTTCTTTTAATTCTGATTGTTTTATAACTGACAACATAGCATATATAGATTTATCCTTACTTTTTATTGTAAATCCTATTAATGTTGCAAACTCAAATATTTTCTTGCCATTCTATATAGCCATAATTGACAAAAAAAATGAACTAAAAGATATACAATATTATAACATTAGTGGAAATTTCAAAATAGATAATGAAACAAATCTATATGTTGAATCCGAGCTAAGAAAGAAAATTAAATTTAGATTATTGCATGATGATACAAGAGATATTTCAGCAGATGTATTAGTTGTAGGTTTTATGTTAAGTAAAAACCAGCTAGAAATATTAAATTAATTTTTAATAATTGAACCAATTTCTTCAGTAGACTCTTTAACAATATTTTGTTTATCTTTATCGCTTAATTTTTTAATAAGAAGATCGGTTGAAGCAGAAATAGAAATTTGTGTTATTTCTTGCTGAATCTCTAAATTAGCATCTCTTGTCATTTGTTCAATTTTAGCAGCAGCTATCGCATTTTTTTTATTTAATTGTTCTTGGAGTTTAAGATGTGTTTCGTTTTCTATGGACCCAATTCTTTCTTTTGCTTGTTCATTAATTAAGTTAATTTCATTTTTCACATCATTTTGTCTTTTTTTAATTTCACTTAAAATAACCTGTGTATCATTCTTTAATTTTTCAGCATTATTTATATCAGTTTTAATTTGCTCTATTTTATCATCTAAATTTTTTGTAAGTATTTTTTTTATTGGATTAAAAATTAATACAACAAATATAATAAAAGATATAAGAACCCAAAATTGAGGATCACTAAACATACTAATTAGCAACTTTAGACTTCATTTTTTCTATTGAATTTTTTATTTCTTTATCATCAATATTCAATGTAGAAATCTTGTTAAGAGTTAGTTTTGTTACTTCAAAAATTTGCGAATTAATTTGCTCTAGAGAATTATTTTTATTTTTTTCAATAGCTAATCCAGAATCTTCTATCTTTTTATTCAGTATTTTATCAAGATTACTCAGCTCTTCCAAAGACTTTGCTTGTATATTTTGTATAGCACCTTTGATTTGATCACTTGTCTCATCTTTAGCTTTTTTTAATTGATCTTCTATCTGTTTCTGTATTTCTTCTGCCTCAGCCTGCATTTTTTTAGCCGTATTAACATCATTATTAATTTTATTATCTCTTTTTTCTAACACTGAACTAATTCTCGGTAATGATATTTTCCACAAGAAAAATAACAAAAACGAAAATGTTAATATTAGCCAAAAAAGCTGCGATATAAAAAATTCAGGATTTAACTGAGGCATATCAACAAACCTAATTATCCAAATAAAATAACAAGCGCTATCACTAGTGCAAATAGTGCGATAGCCTCTACTAGAGCAAATCCCAACATAGTCATTGTAAATACTTCTCCTCTTGCAGCGGGGTTTCTTCCAACCGCTTCAATAAAAGAAGAAAAGATATTTCCAATACCAATACCAGAACCAATGACACCAATAACGGCAAGTCCTGCTCCGATAACTTTAGCTGCTTCAATTTCCATAAATCCTCCTAGATTGTTTAGTGTAAATGATATGCATCGTTTATATATAAGCATGTTAATATCGCAAATACATAAGCTTGTAAAAATGCAATTAATATTTCCAGACCAGTAAGTGCAACAATGAATGTTAATGGTAAAGCACCAGTAAAGAACGGCATTGATACAACAAAACCAGCAAAGACCTTAAGTAAAGTATGACCAGCTAACATGTTAGCAAAAAGTCGTACAGATAAACTGATTGGGCGAGATAAATATGAGATTACTTCAATTGGTATAAGTAGTGGGTGCATATAAAATGGAACACCTGGAATATAAAAAAAAGTAAAGAAACGAATGCCATGATTTATAAATCCTAGGATTGTAACACCAATAAAAACAACTGAAGCTAAAGCAAAAGTTACTATAATATGGCTTGTAAAAGTAAATTGGTAAGGCACCATACCAACCATATTCCCAATTAAGACAAACATGAATAATGAAAAAACAAATGGAAAGTATCTTCTTCCATTATCTCCAACTGTATCACTTAAAAGTTGGGCAATAAAAGTATACATTAATTCAGATATAAGTTGTAATCGCGATGGAATAATTGAACGAGTATTGACAGTTAAGGTTAAAAATAAAGTTATAACAGCAACAGTAATAATCATTGATAGAGATGAATTGGTAAAAGAAAGATCAACACCTCCTGCTTTCATATGAACAAATGGTATAATTTCAAATTGTTCAAGGGGACTATGTTTTTCGCCTGAAGCTGCCATTTACATTAAATTGATATTAAAAAATTTACTGTTTTTCAATGCGACGCATTACACGATATACATTTAAAAATCCAGCTAATGCGCCAAGAATAAAAAAAATAATTAAGCCAAATGGAGAAATACCAAAATAATTATCCACAATCAGCCCAATACCCACTCCTACAACTAGTGCTGCGACAATTTCTGTACTTATTTTAAAACCAAAGCTTGCTGCATTGCTTTTGTTTTTTGGCTCAACATTAATTTGATTTTGGTTTGAAAGAGTAGAATCTATTTTTTTCTTTAGATCTTCTAGTTTGTCTTTTTGATTATTCATTTTCTTTTAATTGAACTGCCTTTTCTAAATCAACTGAAACAAGTTGAGATACCCCTTGTTCAGGCATTGTTACTCCAAATAATCTATTAACTCTAGCCATAGTCATTCGGTGGTGAGTGATAATTAAAAACTTTGTACTTAGAGTTTTAGACATTTCTTCCACTAAAGAGCAAAAACGATCTACATTTGTATCATCTAATGGCGCATCAACCTCATCAAGAACACATATTGGTGCAGGATTAGATAAAAATACAGCAAATAATAAAGAGAGAGCTGTTAAGGCTTGTTCTCCTCCTGACAATAAACTTAAATTTTGTAGTTTTTTTCCTGGCGGACTCGCAAAAATATCTAACCCAGCTTCTAAGGGATCACTTTCATCAGTAAACTTTAGGTAAGCTTTGCCACCACCAAATAGTTGAAAAAATAATTTTTGAAAATTTTCATTTACTATTCCATAAGCTGCTAGCAGTCTCTGTCTCCCTTCAGTGTTTAATCTATCAATTGCTTCTCTTAATTTAGATATTGCAGCAATTAAATCTGATTGATTTTTTTTTATCGAATCAACTTTATCTTCTAATTCTTTTGCTTCTTGTTCAGCTAACAAGTTAACGCCACCTAATCTTTCTTGCTCTGCTATTAAGCGTTCAAGCTTTCTCTCTAAATCTTCTAAAGGAGCTAATATTTTATTAGGATTTATTTTTGCTAAATCATATAAATTTTCAAGGGCAACATTCAATCTTTCTTTTACTTGTTCAGTTAGTTGTCTGATAGATTCATTATGAGTGCCAATAATGCCTTCAACTCTAATTTTTTCTTCTCTAAATTCATTTAATTTAACTTCTTCAAGTTTTAATTCTTTATTGGTCTCATTTGCTTTTGTTTCTTCATCTTGTAATTTCTTGGCAATTATTTCGTGCTCTTTTTTGTTATCTTCTATTAATTTTAAGAGCCTTACCTTTTCAGATGAAATACTAATTGGCATAGATTTCATTTTATCAAGTTCTTTTTTTAAATTGGATTCACGATTTTTTAATTCATCTATTCTTGCTTTGGCAGTAGTCATAATATTAAGCCATTTTTTTTCTTCAGCAGTTAATTGTTTAAGGCGTCTATTTTTCAGTTGTTCTAAAATTGCTTTAATCGAAGCATTTTCTTTGCCTTTAGAAGTAAAACCGTCCCATCTCCAAATTTCCCCTGATTCGCTAACGAGAACTTGTCCATCCAATAAATTATTATGATACTCATCAATTTTGTCTTTATTTTTAATTAGACCAATAAAATCTAAACGTTTTTTTAAATTATCTGGAGCTTTAATAAATTTAGAAAATGGAATTACATCTTCGGGAAAAGTTGATTGGTAACTTTTTGTATTTAATGTTTTCCAAAATGAAGATCCTTGTTCTTTTATAGATGCCATTAGTTCGTCTGAAAATACTGCTGCAAGAGCTTTTTCATACCCATCTTCAAAATCTAGGTAATCAATTATCGGACTATTTTCTTTTTTTTGATTTTGTGAATTTATACTATCTTCATTTTTTTCGTTAAAAAGGTCTCCCTGTTCCTTTTGAAGTGTAGATTTTTCATCTCTTACTTTGGATAGATTTTCTTTAGTATCCAATAGTAAAAATTCCTCTCTTTTTACATCATCGTTAATTTGTTCTATACGTATTTGAATTTCTTCTACAGCTGTATTAGCGCGTTCAATTTCTTTTTCTTGATTCTCTAAATTAATTGAATGTTTTTGTAGCTCTGATGCTATTTTATTTTCTTGAAGACGTAGATCAGGTAATGCTTGGAGTAATTGTTCATATTTAACATTAATAGAGCTTACAATCTCTGTCTGATCGGAAACTAAATTAGACTGTATCTTTAGTTTATCGTTAGCCTCTGATAGTTTTTCTTTTTCAATTCTTGATCTTTGATAAAACACTGACGCTCTTGCACGAGTAATGTCATTTTGAATATTTTTATATCTTTCTGCTTGTTTAGATTGTTTTTTTAATACAATTAATTGTTCTTCTTGTGTTTTTAAGACGTCTTTGACTCTAGCCAAATTATTTTCAGTGGAGTTTAATCGCAGTTCAGCATCATGTCTTCTTGAGTGTAGTCCAGTTATACCTGCAGCTTCTTCCAATAAAGTTCTTCTCTGCTCAGGTTTTGCTGCAATTATAGCTCCAACTCTTCCCTGACTAACCATAGACGTTGATCTTGCACCTGTGGCGGCATCAGCAAACAATAGCTGTACATCTTTTAATCTAACTTCTTTTCCATTGACTCTATATTCTGAACCTTCACCTCTCCATATTCTTCTGGTAACTTCAATTTCATCAGATTGATTAAATAATCCTGGAGCCTTCCTATCTTTGTTGTCTAAATCAATTGTTACCTCGGCGATATCCCAAGCTGGTCTATCGGAAGTTCCATTAAAAATAACATCATCTAATTCACTACCTCTCATTTGTTTTGGGGATAATTCTCCCATTACAAAACGAAAAGCCTCTACTAGATTAGATTTACCACATCCATTAGGTCCAACAATTCCTGTCAAACCTTGCTCTATCACCACTTCAGTTGGTTCTACGAAAGATTTAAAGCCTTTTAATTTAAGCTTATTAAATTTAATCATCTATTGTTCTGATAATATTTTATCAATGATTTGTCTAAAGTCTTTTATAGGTTTGTTTCCTTCAAGCAATGTGCCATTAATAATAAAAGAAGGTGTTGATTTAATTTTATATTCATTTTGTGCAATAATAATGCCTTGCAAAATAAGGTTTTCCACCTCTTCATTTTCTATACATTGGTTAAATTGCTCTTTTGACATACCTCCGCTTTGCATAATCTTATACAACTCCTTATTAATCTGCTCCTTTTCTCTAACAATCCATTTTGATTGTAATTGGTAAAGAGCATCAGTGTATTGATAACGAAATTCATTTGGAACACATCTTAGAACCATGCTGCCTAAAAGAGCGGGATAATTAAAAGGAAAATCTCTAAAAACAATTTTTACTTTGCCAGTATCTACAAATTCCTCAATTATTTTAGGCAAAGTATTTATATGAAAATCAGCACAATGATGGCATGATAGAGATGCGTACTCTATTATAGTTATTGGGGCGTCTGAATCTCCTATAATAAAATCATCATCTGTAATCTCAATTACTGATTTTCCATAGACAGGTATACTAAATAAAATGAAAAAATAAAAAAAATATCTGATAAAAAAAACCATATTATTCGTCGTTTTCTATAGAAATTCCTAGATTAATTATAGATTGTTGAAGTTTTTTATCATTTATTTTTGGATTTGTACTTTTTATTTCTTCTATTATTTTTGATGTATTTTTATATTTAATATTACTATATTTAATATTGTTATTATTATTAATAACAAGTTTTTGATGTATTTTTATTCCTCTTATTGCAGAATAACCAAAAAAAGAATTGATTTTTTCCACAATTTTGTTTTGAAAATGTTGAAATTCCACAGCTATAGATGGTGTTACATTTACATGCAAAAATTTGTGAAAAACATCTTCATTTGATTCATTTTTTTCAACAAATATGGAAACTATTTTTAGAGGTTCGGAATTTTCAGCAAAAAAAGGACCTACAATTTGCAGCCATTTTGAGTAAATTGTAAATTCTAATTTTCCAAATCTATACTGAAATTTTTGATTAATATTTCTTAATGAATCGCCAATTTTACTTGGTTTATAATTTCTATTTTTTGATGCTATATTTTTCATTGTTTCTTCAATAATATATAATATTATATTATCAAATTGTGATATCAATAATTAATGCAAAAATTAAAAGCTAAAGAACTTATAATTCAAAGAAAATTACTCGGTTGGTATAAAAAGAATAAGAGAAACTTGCCTTGGCGCAAATTATATAAAAATCAGTTACCCAGTCCTTATTTTGTTTTAGTTAGCGAATATATGCTCCAACAGACAACTGTAGGAACTGTTAAAAAAAGATTTGAAGAATTTGTTGTTAAATGGCCATCAATAAATCAATTGACGAATATTTCTGAGTCAAAAATTCTAAGTTTTTGGTCTGGGTTAGGATATTATTCAAGAGCAAAAAATTTGTTGAAAGCCGCAAAAATAATAAAGAAAAAATTTAATAATGAGATTCCTTGTGCATATGATAATCTTATAATACTACCTGGCATAGGAGATTATACCGCTAAAGCCATTTTGGGTATTGCTTATAATAAACCCGTTATGCCTATTGATTCCAATATTGAAAGAATTATAGCTCGTATATATGGTTTACAATCACCTTTAATGAAAATTAAAAAACAATTAAAAGATAAATCTAATTTATTCATCTCTAAAAAATCTTCTTCCAATTTAATTCAAGCTTTTATGGATTATGGATCACTTGTTTGCACTCCCAGAAATCCAGATTGTAAAAGTTGTTTGATAAAATCAAAATGTGTCTCTAATAAAAAAAATCTTCAAAACATAATTCCTGTCAAAATAAAATCAAATATAGAAAAAAGACGAAAATATTCGCGAGCATATATTATTTACAATGAGAATAATGAAATTTTAGTAAGAAAACGTTCATCAAAAGGCATGCTGCCTTCAATGCTAGAAATTCCAAACGATAATTGGGTAATAAATAAAAAAAAACTAGTTGAAGATAGTATTGTTAAGAAAGTAAAAAAAAATATAAAGTTTAAAGGATTGATAGAGTATTCATTTAGTCATTTTAATTTAGAGACAGAAGTTTTTTTTGCCTATGTTAAAAAAAATAATTTTCAAAAGCATAAATGGATAAAAAAAAATAATTTTAAGAATTCTGGATTACCGACAGTAATGAAAAAAATTATTGAAATTGCGATTTAATATATGAATGATAGCTTTCCTCAAGGCACTGCCTGGATAGATGGAAAATTTGTCAAATTATCTGAAGCAAAAATATCAATTTTAGATTGGGGATTTCTTAGATCAGATGCAACCTATGATGTGGTACATGTATGGAAGAATAATTTTTTTCAATTAGATAAACACATAGATCGTTTTTTTGAATCAACTAAAAAATTACGTATGCCATGTCAAATAACTCGTAATGAGTTAAAAATAATATTAGCTAAGTGTGTTAAAAATTCAGGATTTGAAAATGCATATGTAGAGATGATACAGACAAGGGGCGTTTCTCCTAATTTTGATAGAGATCCAAGGAAGGCAACACCAAATGTAATGGCTTTTGCTGTTCCTTTTGGCTGGATACTTAAACCAAAAGATTTTGAAATTGGATTAGATGTTTATTTAACAGATATAAAAAGAATTCCAGCAAGCTCTATTGATCCTACTATTAAAAACTACCACTGGATGGATCTTGTAACAGGCATGTTTAAAGCATATGAAAAAGGTCATCACACAGCCCTATTAGTAGATGAACATAATAACATTACTGAAGGTCCTGGATTTAATATTTTTTGTGTTGATGAAACTGGCATTATTACTCCTGACACAGGAGTTTTAGAAGGTATAACAAGGCAAACAGTATTTAATTTAGCAATTGAATTAGAAATAAATATTTCAAAAAAACCTATTTCTGCTGAAAATTTAAAAAAATCAAAAGAATTATTTGCCACTTCGACAGCTGGGGGTATTATGCCTATAACAAAAATATCTGGTGATATAATAGGATTAGGAAATGTTGGAAATATAACAAGACAAATTCATAAACTATATTGGCAAAAACATTCAGATTCTAATTGGATTACACCAATCAATAATATTTTAAAATAAAGCTTTTATAAGTTATTTATTAGTTAAGTTTTTTGGATCGGTAATCCCCTCGTATTTCATCAAGAAGAGTAGAAGAGTTTTTTTCTTTAACGTGCCAAAAGTCCCACCCATTACAACTCGGTAGACCTTGAATTTTCGCTCCAACTTGATGAATAGATCCAGACATATCATTTATTTTAATACTTCCATCGATGGTAACAGTGGCTTTGTAACGTTCTTTTTTATCAGTTAAAACTGCTCCTGGCGGAATAACGCCTTGCTCTACTAATTCGCCAAAAGGAATCTTTGGCAGATCTTTTCTACTTTTTTTTAATTTTATAATTTCATCATTAAGCGGTTTTGTATCTTTTAATCTTTTTTTAGCAAGTACGATATATTCTTTATCTTTTTCAATGCCAATGAAATTGCGTTGTAATTTTTTTGCCATCACTGCAGTAGTCCCTGAACCTAAAAAAGGATCTAAAATTGTATCACCTTTATTTGTTGATGAAACAAGAATGCGATAAAGTAAAGCTTGTGGTTTTTGTGTTGGGTGAGAACGTTGATTATTAGATTTACGCAAACGTTCTTTCCCTGAACAAATAGGAATGTGCCAATCACTTCTCATCTGCTTTCCTTCATTGAGTTCTTTTAAGTTTTGATAATTAAAAGTATATTTTGCTTTTCGTGACGAAGTACACCATAAAAGAGTTTCATGAGCATTAGTAAAGCGAGTTCCTCTAAAATTGGGCATTGGATTTGTTTTATGCCAAATAATATCGTTTAATATCCAAAATCCTAGATTTTGTATTGAAGTGCCGAGTCTTAAAATATTATGATAGCTTCCGATAACCCAAAAAGCGCCTCCATCTTTTAAAATTCTTTTACACTCTTTCAACCATGCGAGACAAAATTTGTCATAAGCTTGATAGTTATCAAATTTATCCCAATCATTATTTACTGCCTCTACGGTTGATTGATCTGGCCGATACAAAGTATCTTTTAGCTGAAGGTTATAAGGTGGGTCAGCAAAAATAAGATCAACCGATTTTTCAGGAATATGTTTTAAAATTTCTAAACTGTTTCCTTGTATGATAGAATTTTTCTTAATCAACATAATAGAATCTTTAAGGAGATATTGAATCAGGTCAACCTAAGTTATCAACAGAGCGAATCATTTATTCTGGATAAGTGACTTTATAGGTTCAAAACTTTTGCGATGATGAATCGTGATTCCTGTTTTACAAATTTGTTCTATGTGTTTTTTTGTTCCATAACCTGCATTTGAAGACCAATGATAATTAGGAAATGAATATGATAGAAATCTCATATAACGGTCCCTATAAATTTTAGCTATTATTGAAGCTGTAGCTATAGTCAAAGACTTCTGGTCTCCTTTGATTATACTTTTTCCAGGATAATTTTTTAAATTTATATCGAAGTTGCCATCAATAATTAAGGGAGTAGGGGGTTGTTTAAGATTAATCACAGCCCTTCTCATAGACAGTTTGGTTGCCTCTAGAATATTAAATTTATCTATTTCTTTTACACTTGCCATACCTAAACTAAATTTTATTTTATTTTTTATTTTTAATTGAAAGATGAATTTAAACACTTTCATTCTTTTATTAATTGTTAGTTTTTTTGAGTCATCAATTAATGAGATTAAATTATTATCTATTTTAGTATCAAAAAAAATAACAGCACTACTTACTACAGGTCCTGCTAGAGGTCCTCTACCTACTTCATCTAGCCCAATAACTTTTTGTTTAAATGATTTTTCAATAATAAAGTTTGGCAAATTATTTTTCTTTTAATCTAGGCATAATTTCAATAAAATTACATGGTTTGTGTCTAATATCTAATTGATATTGAAGAATTTGATCCCAGCCATCTTTACAAGCATTTGGAGAACCTGGTAATGAAAAAATATAGGTATGATTAGCGAGACCTGCAATTGCACGAGATTGGATTGTAGAAGTACCAATTTTTTCATAGCTAATTTGGCGAAATAATTCTCCAAAACCATCTATAATTTTTTCTGAAAGGACTATTACAGCCTCGGGCGTTGAATCTCTTCCTGTTAAACCTGTTCCTCCTGTAGTAATGATAGCATCAATATTTTTATTTTTTGTTAGATCAGAAATTGTATTTTTAATAATTTCAATATCATCTTTTATAATTTTTCTTATTTCAATTTTATGTCCAAAATTAATTATTCTTTCATTTAGTAAATTCCCCGATTTATCATTTTCTAAAGTTCTAGTATCTGAAATTGTTATAAGTCCAATATTTATAGAGACAAATTTTAATGATTTATCGATATTCATAATGATTTAATAGATTGGGTTTTCTCCATTAGATAACATTTTCAGTGAATTTGTTTCATTACCAAGTTTACTGCTATAAATCCAATATTTAGTTAAAACTTTTTCAATAAACCATCTAGTTTCTCTTGAAGGTATACTTTCCATAAAGAATAAAGGATCATCTAAGTAATTTGTATTTTCTTTCCATTTTTGTAAATTTCCCGGACCACCATTGTAAGCAGCTGTTAAATAAATCAAGTTGTTATCTATACCATCGAGGTCTAATAAATATTCAATATATTCTTGCCCGACTTCGATATTTATTTCAGGTATTTTTAATATATTTGCATTATTTCTCTTTACTTCTTTATTGGAAGAAATAAATTTTGCAGTTGAAGGCATAACCTGCATTAAGCCCATTGCCCCTCTTCGACTTTTTGCTGAAGCATTAAACATAGATTCTTGATGCATAAAAGCAAATATCAAAGCTGGTTCGAGAGAAAATCCTTTTTTTGGTTTCCATAAAGGAGTTGGATAAAAAAATTGAATTGGAATTTTGACACCATATTTTTGAAGTTTTGATGCAATTTTAAGTTGTGTATATGCTAGATTAAAATTTTGAGCTAAATTTAACGACCATATAGCAACATTCTGATTCATCACTGAGTTAACTTTCATTATTTCTTTTTCTATCTCATCTAAAAGACCTATTTGAATTAAAGCTTTTATTCTTTTTATAGCTGGAAGGACTAATATTTTCTTTTCTTCATTATAACTTAAGTATTCATTTTTCCAATTAATTGGTTCTTCTATGCCAAGTATTTGTGTTGAAAGCATACCATAAAAACTATTAGGATTTATTGCTGCTCTTTTTAACCAAAAATTTATATCTTCATATTTATTGAGTTTAGCATATGAGCGTGCGGCCCAAAAACTTCCTGAAGCCTGATGCCAAACATCATCTTTAAGTGAAATCGAAAAATTTGAGAAAAATTCTGCTGCCTCTTCATACCGACCTAACCTCCATGCACACAGTCCTGCTGTCCATCCAGCATAAGGGACGTGAGTAGATGATTTTTCAAGAGCTTCTCTGGCTAATTTGATAGCTAATTCATTAATTTTAGGGTTATCATCTTCATTGGCTAAAAAATATCCTTTAGCAATAAGTTCCTTTTGCTGATCTATTTCAACCTGATCCAACAATATATTTACGTCTCTTTGATTTAATAGTTTCAGAGCTCCTGTTGGCCACCCATTGTTCACTCTAGATTTAATATTATTTAATAATTGTCTTTTTTCATTTTTTTGATTTTTTGATAATTTTTTTTTACTTTTGTATTTAGATTGTTTTTTTACTAAAATATTTTCTTCTTCAATACCTTTAACCTTCGTTGGTTGAACAGGACTTTTATAACCTTTAGGCATTCTTTTAACTGCTAATCGATAAATCCTTTTAGCTTGAGGAAGATCGTTATATTTTTTCAACCAATAATATAATTCTATATATTTTGATTTGTAACATTTTGGATGTAAATATCTTTGCGCTAAAACATGTCCCATTAAAATATCATTGTTTATTAATAAAATATGTTTATTTGCAGTTTTCCATTTACAAATTTCTTGATTTTCAAATATTTTTTTATAATTTATGATATCATCTGAAGATAAAATTTTTGTAGAGAAAATTTGGTCATATTTTTTTATTATTTCGTTATGAAATGTTAATGCATGGGTAACGTTAATTTTAAAAAAAGATAAAATTAAAAAAAAAATTATTATATTAACTTTTTTCATTTTTAATTTTTTGAATCATTTTTTTTACTTCTTTTAAATCTTCCCATGTTGTTCTTTTATTTTCAGGCGATCTTAATAGATAAGCAGGATGGTATATAGCACGCGTTGGTATAGGTCGATTAATTTGTAAGCTGTTATATTGATGCCATTTACCCCTAATTTTTGTTATTCCATGTGTTGTTGCAAGTATAGCTTTTGAAGCTGTGCCGCCAAGTAAAATAATAATCATTGGTTTTATTATATCAATATGTTTTTGAATAAAAGGTAGGCACTGTAAAATTTCCTCTGTGTTAGGAGTTCTATTATTTGGAGGACGCCAAGGAACTATATTGGTTATATAAATATCGTCTCTACTTAAATTTATAGCAGCGATCATTTTATTTAAAAGTTGACCCGCCAAACCAACGAATGGTTTTCCGACCCTATCTTCATCAGCTCCTGGAGCTTCACCAATAAACATAATTTTTGATTTAGGATTTCCATCAGCAAATACAGTTTTATTGGCATTATTTTTTAAAGAACAATTTGTTGATAATTTTATATAATTTTCTAATTGCTCTAATGATGTCACTTCATCTATTTTATTGGAGACATTGTTTCTATTTATTACTAGTTTTTTGCTCTCTTCAGAATAAAAATTATTGGGTTTTTCTTGCAAAAAAGTGGAAACACCACTTTGATGTAAAAATAACAAATATTCAATAGAATTTATTGACATAGCATTGAAAAAGTTTTTAATTAATAATACCTTTGAAACTGGAAGTAAATTTAT